>Ga0265297_10001071_pt1 | contig 68173 bp, 88 predicted proteins | sample Munlanlwell13791_FD_192502 | JGI IMG/M metagenome (GOLD analysis project Ga0265297, IMG submission 192502) | Leachate microbial communities from a municipal landfill in Southern Ontario, Canada - Leachate well 137-91 | ecosystem: Engineered > Solid waste > Landfill > Unclassified | place... | reverse complement strand
TAATGGCTATTGATTTAGAAAGCTATTCTGACTTTTGGGGGCTTGCAAAAGTAGAAATTAGAAAGATTTACCCTGACCAAGGCAATGTATTATGCAGCAATGAAAACTACCCAAATTGCGGGGTTGTCAAGCTTGTGGATAAAGATGTAGAAACGTCTTCATATAGTTCAAATTTTGTCTCTTTATGCAGAAAAGACGCAACTGAGAAGATAATGTATGATAAATGTGAATTAGCCTTGTTAATGGTTAGTTCGGAGTATAAAGGTGGCTAGGAAGAGAGATAAAAAAACTCGCGACCTCGCTCAGAATTTGGGGCTATTATCGCGAAATCGCTCAAGCTCGCGACCTCGCTCCCCTTATGGACTATGTTCGCGAAATCGCTCGGGGCAGGAAGAAATTGTAGGATTTGCAGTAATCATGATTATAGTCGCAGTTATTTTTGTTGTTATAATCGGATTTTTGCTGACTAGCAGAGATTCTGACACTGATACAGTCCAGAATTATGAAATTAGCAGCTTCTTATCAGCAAGTCTGCAGTACACAACAGAATGCGAGGATTATATCGAATTTTTGTCTTTAAAGGACCTAATTTCTGCTTGCGAAGAAAAAGACACATGCCTGAATGGGCAAGACAGCTGTGTTGTTCTTAATGAAACTATCAGTGAAATGATGAAAAATAGCTGGGATGTCGGCAGTCAAAGTGCTATCAAGGGGTACTCCTTAAACATAATAGTTGATGGAGAAGAAAGGTTGCTATTTGAAGAAGGGAATAAAACCGGCAGTTACAAAGGCGGCTGGCAAGATTTCCCAAAGAGCGGAAGAGAATACCAAGTTGATCTTACAGTTTATTATGCTTAAATCCTGATATTAATCGTGATTGTATCATGGACAATTACTGGACGATGTCTTATTCTATTGTTTGCTTTTTCTTCGATTATATCCACAAAACCAAATCTTTTCAAAAGAGTAACATCCTCGTAAACAGACTTAAAACCACGCCCTAATTTATTGGATAAATCGTATAAAGAAGAGGGTTTTTCTGTTTTAATTACACTTAAAACCCTGGCTTTTTCGTTGCTTAACAGCTGCCTCAAAGAAGAAATTCCTGAAAAATTATACTTTTTGTCGTCGGAGTTTTGTTTTTTAAATAAAGAGAAGGTTCCTTGTGATTCTTTGATAAATATCTCTCTCGTCGGCATTATATATATGTTATTTTGTAACATATATTAATAAAACTTTCTTTTCCATTCTGGTTTATTGTAATCATAATATAGTGATATCACCACCTTTATAAATAAATTATCATTTTAAGAATGAATTAGAACACAAATGCAAAAAGAGACAATAAGCTTTTTAAAGTAAAATGGATTTTTCAGTATAACACTCGCAAAGAGTGTTCTAATAGGGTGTTAGTCATATTCATCTCAGCATACGGGTACCCTATCTCGTCGGTTGAGAGGAAGAGGTTGTCGTAGACAACAATTGCGTGGAGATGTTAAAAAAATACATCTCTATAAGAGAGTTGAAAGGAGGTTAAAAAAATGAGAAAAATAAATTTCAAAAGAGTATCGGCAATTGCGGCTAGCGCATTAATGGTTGGAATGACCATGGGCACTGCTGTTGCAGCAAATTACCCACAGCCTTTCGTTGTGAGTGGAGCTGCAGATGCAGCAATAGTTTATGGTACAGGTTCTGGAGTTTCTTCACTTGATGTAGTTCAAGCAGGAAATATTCAGGCTAATTTGCAATCATATATGAGTGGTTCTAGTGGAAGCACTACTGTTACAGGAGGAGACTTCTGGCAGGTTGGAACTGCTTCAGACCAACTAGAAATAAATGAAACCATTCAACAAGTTACATCTTACATTGGAGTAGATGACCTTGCTTTATTGGCAGACGGTTCTATTTCAAATGAGAAAGGGGAAGCTAAATATAAACAATATTTATATTTTGAACCTACTGACTCAAGTAATGTTGTATATACTTCGGATCCAGATACTGATGCACTTGGATTGTATTATAAAGTTAATAGTGGAAAAATGATCGCTAGATATGTTATGGATTTTACTACTAGTTTAAAATCTGATATAGACACAGCAGACAACAAATTATCAGACATAGCAGATGAAATGATAACATTCTTGGGAAAAACATACACTATTACAGGAGCTACTATGGGAACAGGAGGTGTAGAGTTAACACTTATGAGTGGAACTTCAAGCGGAACTGTTACTGAAGGAACATCGGTAACTGTAGGCGATTATACTGTCTCAGTTATTGTTTCAAGCAGCACTGCAGCACAATTCACAGTTACATCAACAAGTGGAACTGATACAACGAATAAATTGAAGGAGGGAGATATCGAAAAACTTTCTGACGGAAATTATATCGCTGTAACAGACATAACTTATGAAGGTTATGCTGAAGGAGATCAATCTGCTACATTTTATATTGGAGCAGACAAGATTGAGTGGAAAAACAACTCAGCAATGATTGTAAATGGTGAAACTATCAGCGATGCAAAAATTGCTATAACTTCAACTAACGTATCTGATGTAACTATAACTCAAATCGCAGTTAATATGACTGCAGAAGATGACTTATATGTTGCAACTGGTAAAAAGTTAAGTGAGGCTAGTGATTTAGATGAGCCACAAGTTTTAGTATCTCAAAACTGGGATATTGAATTTGCAGGTTTAAAAGCTGTAGATTATGAAACTATTAAGCTAGACGCTACAGGAAGTGATAAGAAATACGTCCTTGAGTTTATGAACTATGAAGGTGATGTTGTTAAATTACCTTTATTATGGATAAACGCTACAGGAGTATTTGGAGGAGAAACTGAAGATCGTTCTTTAGTTTTAGATACTGGTTTCCAGAATGTTACAAAGAATGACTATGTTATTCTTAACACTGCAAGTCCTATCGCTGCTACAAACAACGCTAAAACTGTTGTAGTGCAGTATGATGGAGCAGATAAAACTGGAGATAACAGTCCACAATTCCACTTCACTTTGAATCCTGGTGCAAACGAGGAGACAAAGGATGTACCTATGTCCGCAACAGGAACTGGTACATTGCAAGCAGCTGGAGCTAGTTTTACTTTCATAAACGCTTCAGATTGTACAACTCTTAGTGATTGTAAAATTGCATTCACTGCAGGAGATTACGGTAATGGAGCATCGAATGTTAGTGCATCTAATTATATTAGAACGTACTACAACACTTTCATCAACATAACAGATACATTAGCTGGTTTTGTTGGGGAGGCACAAGATGCAACGGTTGTAACAAACCAAAGTAATTTCCCTTGGACAGTAACAGCAATTATAGACGATGCAACAAGAGATGATGATTCATTCACTCTTCCAGTTAATGGAGCTTTGTTCAATGCTAGTATCGGAAATACTACTACTGACGCAGCTAATACATTAACAGGAACAGGTAAGTGGGAATCTGATCCAGATAATTCTGATGTATCAAGATATATTGGATTATATGGACAAGAAATACAAAGCACAGACCCATCTGACTCTCCACCAAGTGTGGAAGTTAAAGTACCTAAGAGTATTGTAAATCCTCTTGTATATGTAACAACAAAAGAAGGAGTTAGTGTTTCAACAACTACTGGGGGCTCAACACAACTTGGAGACATCCTTGCAAAGGACTCTGAGGTTAGCTCTGTAAGTTCAAAGAACTTAATCGTAGTTGGTGGAAGCTGTATTAACTCTGTTGCTGCTAACTTGTTAGGAGCAACTTGTGGAAGCGACTTCACAGATAAGACTGGCGTTGGAACAGGACAATTCTTGATCCAATCTCTTGCAAGCACTTACTCAACTGGTAAGATTGCATTAGTTATAGCTGGTTATGAAGCTGCAGACACAGTAAACGCTGCTACATACCTAAGAACACAAACTGTTGATACAACAGCTGGAAAGAAATACAAAGGTACTTCTTCAACAACTGCTGAATTACAGGTAGCTTAAATAAACAATTTTTTTATTTTTTCTTTTTCTTTTATTTTTTTAAGACCTAAACGGAGTTGCGAGGACACCTTATCGGTTTCCTTCGCTTAACTTTCCCTTTATTTTTCTGTTCAAGACTGATAAAAAAGATTTTTATAGTTTAAAATTCAAATTAAAGTAAGGAAATAATGAGAAAGATAATCGCAAAACAAGAGGACGGAAAAAAGAAGCGAACGAATCAATTGCTTGTCGGGGGAATTTTAATTATAGTAATGGTATTAAGTACAATTGGATATTCATTAAACAGCGGAGATGAAACGTCCACAGAAAAAATTGAGTATAAGGGGATAGAGTTTACAAGGGAATCTGGATTATGGACTGCTGAAATAAACAGCCTGCAATTTTCTTTTGCATACAACCCCCAGGAAACAAAAGCAATTGATGAGCCATTAAATGCCCTTGATAGTTATGAGGGAAAAGTGCTTTATTTTTATTCAGAGAGCAATGATGCAACAACAGAGATTTATAGAAACTTATTCTATAATAATCAGGTAGTTCAGCGGGTGCAGAATGCCTGCTTGGATGGGGAAAACTGCAGCGGGGATGCTCCAATAAAGACTTGCGACAACAATTTTATAATAATAAAAACAGGGGAAAATGAGAGCATCACACAAAGAGAAAATTGTGTTTTTATCGAGGGAAATCATAACAATCTTACCAAGCTTTCTGATGCATTTTTGTTTAAGATAATTGGAGTGCAATAAAATTTATAAACAAAAAAAGGAGTTTAAAATTATGGAAAAAAAGGGAAATAAAAAAGAAAAAGTTAAGAAAGAGGAAATTTGCGAAGTCTTTGATATTGAAAAAGACGGAAAAACAGAGACAGTGAAGAAATGCGCTGTAGGAGAAGAAAAAGATGATCCTTCAAAAGAGCAGTTAAAAAAAGAAACAAAAATATTCAAGATAATTGCAATTGTGATAATCGGACTGGTATTAATGTTCTTGGCAGTTTTATGGATAATGAATGCTACAAAAACATTTAATGTTGGAGGAGTTATATTTGAAATAGACAAAACCGACATGGTGGGAAAAACATTATACAAAACATCATTGCCAGTACAAGGAACTAGTGAAGTAACTGGGAAAGTAATTACAGGAGATTATAATTTTTACCTTAGAAATGACCCAAGGCAATTAAAAACAGATATCCCATTTTATGGAATTATGAAGCTAAAGAAAGAAAACGTGATAAACATGTCAGAAGATTTTAATTGCGATGGAGATGGTATCATTGCAGTAGCGAATATGGTAAAACTTTACGGAATTATTGGAGGCAATATTATAAAAGACGCAAACGCCAGCTGTGATAGTCTCGGAAGATATGGTTTTATAAATATTCTAAGAGGAAACGAAACTTACATTGACAGATATGGCCCTGCTTGCTATAATCTTTATGTAAAAGACTGCGACATATTAAAAGTAACAGAAAGATTTATGCTGGATATGTTTATTGACACAAACCAAAAAGTAAGGCAATAATTATTTTTTTCTAATCTTTTTTTTCTGCTTAGAATTCTTGAACAAGAAGGTCATATCTGAATAGAATGGTATTTCCTTAATCTTGAATATTTTTACACTCAAGAACCAGATGCCCACGACAAAGAGGGTGCTTCCTATATACCAGAAGAGCTTATGAGTAATATCAAAGAAAGATACTTCTGAAACAAGCATAACTGACAAGATAAATATTCTAAGGATGTTAAGAATTAATAAAGACAGGAATGAGAAAAGAAAAATCCCCAATCTCTTTTTTATTTTTATTCCAGGCGTAGCTAAGTTTAGAATTAAAAGAAGGTAATAAGCTGAGCCTGCAATGCAAGAACCAATTATTTCTATAGGGATATTATTGACTAAGATAATATTGGAGGTGATAGAGGGGTTAAAAAATAAGCCCAACAGAAAATAAACAGGATAAATTGTTATTAATGTGAAGAGAACATAAAAAATCCAGCTGTTTGTAAATCCAACCAAGATCATTAAGAGATATCTGACAATTATATCCCAAATAGGCTTCATCTCTTTTTTCATAAATTGGGTAAGAGAAACCTATTTAAATAATTTCTGATTTGTACAAAAATGTTAAAGAGGAAATCAATAATCATTGGAATTCTTGCAATCTTTGCTATTTTCGCCAGTTTTTATTTTGATAAGGATTTAATAAAAATAATTTCTCTGTTGAGAAACGGCATTTTAGATAATTTCTTTATGATTATAACAGTTATCAGTTCAGAAGTAATAATCTTTTTTATTTTGACTGCTTTATTCTTGTGGAGAGAGAATAAAAGAAGATGGATTTTCCCATTATGGGCTTCTTTAGGATTAAGTGCTATGATAAGTTTCTTTTTGAAGATAACAATTCAAAGAGCGCGCCCATTTCAATTAGGGCTTGTTCAGCTGATAGCCAGTCTGCAAGAAGCAAGCTATGCTATCTGGAATTTTTCATTTCCTTCTTTCCAAACAATGCTTGTTTTCAGTGCAATTCCAATTTTATCCCATCAGTTTCCAAAGCTAAAAAAGTTCTGGATTGCATTTGCAGTTTTAGTCGGATTCTCAAGATTATATTTTGGAGTTCACTTTGTGAGCGATGTTTTAGTCGGAGGAGTTATTGGATACCTAATAGGAATAAGTATTGTCAAGTTAGAAAAAGAAACACAGATTGGAAAGAAAGTTTATGAAAGAATTTTTAGGAAGTAGAATTATTTCTCATCTAAAGTCAAAAAATCTGTCTGGAGTATTTTCCTAAACTTAATACGATATTCTTTCATGAGGGGAGCATATTGGTGATCAAATTCTTTTGCGGGGGGATTCTTTACTAGATACTCTCTCATTTCTTTAGCAATTTCTTCAACTTCTTTATAATCCCCATTAATCAAAACTTTATTTCGTTGTGGTGCAAGAACATCTTTTTCTAATTTAGAGATAGAGTTTCCTAATTTTTCAAAAAGTTCTTTTACATACAAAGAAGAATCTGTCATTTTTATGAAGAATTATTTCTTTTTAGCAACTTTAACCGCTACAACAATAATTATCAAGATTAAAAGAACATTCAATGCTCCAATTCCCCAAAGGTATAAGTTTCCGCTTGAACCAGAGAATAATCCAGTTATTGAAGAAGGCAACTGGAAAGATGATTTTTCGATTGTAACTTTTATTGGTTGAGTTAATATTTTATCTCCTTCTGTAATTACCATATCGAATTTCTTGTCTCCTGAAACATCGCTGTTTACTTTCAAGGTGATTAATACATCAGTAGTTTGTCCTGCATTCAAGCTGACTGTAGTTTTATCGATGCTTACTAATGAAGCCCAATCAGCATAGCCGCTCAATCCAAGGTTTAATGTTTCCTTGTCTGAACCAGAATTTGCAATTGTTGCTTTGATAATTAATTCTTGACCAGATTTAGCATCAGAGCCTAAAGTTGCTGCAACTGAAACTGCTGGAACAAGCGAGCAAGTTCCTTCAACTTTTAGTTCTTTTGAAACTATAGACTTGTCATCATTTTCGTTCTCATAAATATCGCTGTCTTCATCATAAACAGAGAATTGTAAATCATAAGTATCTTTAGCTACATCATCTGGAAGAACTAAAGTAGTTTCTAGTTTTGCATCTTCCATAGAATCTATATCTCCAATAACAACTTTTTTGTTTATTCCTAATGCTTTATTATAGATTACAACATAAACATCATTTTGTTCTGAGTCTCCAATATTCCAAACATCTGCAGTTATTTGAACTTCATTACCGCATGAAGCTGTTTCGGGAATTTCAAAATTGCTCAAAACAACAAAGTCAGAATCTATATTCAAAGTTATATCTTCTGAGTAATATGTAGAAGTGTCTGTTCCATCGTCATCCCCACTAGCCCATACATAAAATTTGTACTTAGCTGTGTTCTCTGTGTCTATTTTGTTAAGATTATCAATTTGGAAATTTATAGTTAAAGTAGTGTCGTCTCCATCGCTTAAACTGAAAGAATCTTCTTCTCCATCAACAATCCATTTTCCGTTTTTAGTATCATAAAGTCCCCATTCAACATTTATACTTTTTATTTTTTCGTCTCCTTCATTAGATAAGTCTATTTCTGCAGTAATTTCATCAAGAGGATACCATTCATTATCTTCTGGACCAAATCCATTTTCTACAGATAAGCTGACATCATCTATGTTCAAATTTCCATCATCTGCATATTCATTTGGCAGGTTTTGGAAGTTTAAAGTTAAAGGAACACCAGCAGAAACGTTGTAAGTTGTTGAAAATGTGCCTAAGCTAAAATCTGAAGGAATAGTTCCTAATGTTGCAGTAACTGTTTCTGTTGCTCCTGCAGCAATTGTAGTATCATTAAGAGTGATTGTAACAGAGTTTGCAGGATCTTGATTGTCTGTAATAGTAATAGGAGAAGTTAATGTTATATCTGTTACTCCAGCAGTATTGTCTACACTGAAAGTTTTAGAAGTGTCAAAAGGATTGAATGTTAAAGCAGTTGGGCTGACGCTTACAGCGCTTGCAAAAGCAGTAAGAACTAATACTGTTAAAATGCTTAGACTTAACAAAGCGAATGATTTGCTTTTCATGTGTAATCATTGCGCAGTTACTATGGTTTATAAAGTTTTTCGTTTTTGAAAATATAGATTAAACAAGAGATAATGAAAGATTTATATATTTTTTAATATATGATTAAGTATGGCGATAGTTTCTAAAGAGAATTCTATGGGGGCGTGGGCATTTTTTCTAGCAGTAATATTTGCTGTGATTGTGGGACTTTCAACACTCTTAATGCCTTTTTCTTTCTTAAAAGAATATAGCAGTCTTATGTACTTAATATTGGTAGTATTGGGAATAATAGTAGGAGTTTCTATACAAGCCAGCGGGAGAGATTCACAAACCTTTCTAATAATTGGTACTGTTATTGTAATTGTCAGCAAATTTGGTATGGAGAGTGTCAGCAGCTCTTTAATAGGCATTGGGATAGGAGACACAGTTTCATCGATTTTTGCTTCATTGCTTGCCTTATTCGTTCCTATGACAATTGTTGTTGCTTTAAAGAACGTTTTTGGTATTGCGAAAGTTTAGAGAACCAAGATTAATAATAGAACTGTCAAAGTCCATTCTTGGACAAGCAGTATTAACCCAGGAGTTTATCCCAAAATTTTCAAATTCCCTAATATTAATGTCATTTGCGATAAATAAATAGGATTTCTTGCTTTTTGCTGCAGATTTTAGAGAAATTGCTTTTTTTAGATTTTCCTGGCCTGGTTTTGTAGAGATTAATATTCCTATCTTTTCAGAATTAAGGAAATTGAGATAAGCTGCTTTTCTCCTTTTTCTCAATGATTCTATCTCTCCTTCTGAAATTTTTATCAGTTCATTTCCTTCCCATATATAAATAGGAAGATTTGTTTCAACTGCTAAAGAAACCCCATGAAATTTTCCAGAAGAGATAAGCAAGACTGCTTCTGTCTGTTTTGGAAACTTTGGAGCAGAACAGCCTAAAACCTGAACAAATGAAGTTATATCATGAGATTTAGACAAGATTTCTTTAATTTTAGAAGCAGTTTCTTTATACTGAATAGAATAGGCAATTGCCAGGTTTTGGGGGGGTTTTAATGAAGATATCTTTTTCTCGTTTATTTCCATTGAAACCTTAGCTGGAATAAATAGAGTTTTCATAGAAGAATTAGATAATTAATAATTATAAAACTTAGTATTATTTGGAAATTAAACTAGTCTTTACATAAATTCCAGCTGCTTGACCAATAAACCCATAACCTCCACTGTCTGGAACTGGTGGGAAGATAAGGGATTTATCACCATTAACTTCTCTAAGGCTAATTTCTAATTTGTTTCCTTTGAAAAAACGGCTAGGAAAAAACCCACTTATAAGATTATTATTTACATCCTTAGAAGTAAAACCCTTTTCATCGGAGAAAAGTCCTTCAGAAACATCACCTTCTAAAAAATATTTTGTCTCTTTTTTCATATTTACCCCCAAAACCTAGAATTACTCGAACTTGTTCTGTTTTTTCTCTGGTTCAGCAGAACTTGTAGTGTCTCTCTGAATTTGAGCGAATGGAGGTGTTACAATCAAAAGGTTTTCTCCGAAACCTGCAATGTTTCCTTCAAGAGCTTCTGTTGTTTTCTTTATCTTTGCAACAGACCTTTTTAATTCAATTGGGTCTTTTTGCTTCAAAACTCTGATATCAATTATTGCAATTGTATATCCTTCTCTAAGAACATTAAGAATTGTGTTAACATCATCGTATTTCTTTAAAACGAAAAGCTTAACGATAACTTTGCTGTCTTTTTCTTCTTTATCTAAGTCAATTTCAAGGTAATCTTCTTGAGAACCCTCAACTTTTCCAGATAAAGCCTTTTTTATTTTTTCAAACATACTACAATTATATAAAATCTATTTATAAAGATTTCGCAACTTTATTTTATATATTAAAAATATCTTAATAATTTTTTATCGTCGGTATTTTATAGAACAAAAGTAAAAATAGCAAAAACAAAATTATTTTGAAGATTATTTCTTCATAGATTTTGTGACAGATTCTCTTAACTTATCAAGCTGCTCGCTCAAAGAATGCTCTTGTTTTTCAAAAGCCTTGATTCTAAGCTCTAAAATCTTTCTTTTTTCCAATAGTTCTTCTTTTATCTTTGATTTTTCAGCACGAATCATCAACTGACCAATTATTTTGAAAACATCATCTTTTGCTTTTTCAATTTCTTCCAAAGCAGAATTAGTTTCTACAAGCTCCATCTGAAAAGCCTGTTTTTGAAAAAGAGTGTTCTGCAATTTTTGCTCTAAGATCTGCATTTCTTGAATTTTTTGTTCGTTCATTTTAGAAATTATTCTGCCTTGATTTTCTTTACGTGTGTTCTAGGCTTGTAGAATATCTTGCTCCCACAATAAGGACAAACAAACCTTTTATCCAAGTTCGCACTAACAACTTTCTTCTCGCACTTGAAACATTTGTAAGCAACCATTTTATTTTTTGATTAGTTTAGATAGTATGTGTCTGATGCAAATTTTTTATTGCATTTTCTGCAATGCCAAATTCCTTTTGATAATCTTTTAACTCCCATTTTTCCGCAGTAAGGACACTTCTGTTTTTTCCTTTGCTTCTGCTCAACACCGACAAGCTTCATTCTTACTGCTCGTCCGTATCTTGCTCCGAATCTTCCTGCTGATTTTGATTTTTTTAATTTTGATGGCATTTTTGTGTTTTTTTCTCCATTAATGGGGCTGCCCGGATTTGAACCGGGATCGTTAGGTCCCAAACCTAAAAGGCTACCAGGTTACCCCACAGCCCCATAAAAAAAGGAGCCCTTGACAATTTATAAATTATTTTATTTCTTTGCAGGGGTTTTTTCTGCTGGTTTTGCCGCTGCGGCTGGTGTAGCAGCTGCGGTTGCGGCAGTTGGAGTAGTAGTAGCGGCAGCAGTTTCTGTAGCAGCTTTAGCAGCTTCTTCTGCAGCTTTAGCAGCTTGTTCCTGCTTGAGTATTCTTTCTTGGTCTTCTTTGACTTTAGCGAAGTATTCATCAAGTTTCTTTTTCTTTTCTGGAGAAGTAACTGTTTTCATTGAATTAATTTCATTATCATATTTGCCTTCATTAATTTCTGCTTCAACTTCTACTGCAGGCTTGTTTTCAACGAGTATTCCTAAACTAACACAAGTACCAACAAGAGTTTTAACAGCAGATTTCAAATCTTTGCAAAGCAAGTTTGGCATTTTTGTTTGAGCTATAGAAATAATCTGTTCGATAGAAGCATTTCCAACTTTAACTTTTTTCTGAGCTCCTGAACCTTTTTCTAATTTTAATTCTCTTTTTAATAAACCAGAAACAGGAGGTGAGAAAACTCTTACTTCAAATTGTTTTGTTGCAGGGTCTATATCCAATTCTACTGGAACTTGAATTCCTTCGAATACTTTTGTTGCTTCGTTTACTTTTGTGATGACATTGTTTATTGGAATTCCCATTGGACCAAGCTTCTGACTAAGTGCAGGACCTGGTTTCATGCTTCCTCCGTCGACCAAAAGTTTAACTTGCATTTTCTTCTTCTCTCCTTACAACTTTGATATTATCTAATTTAACAGTAACTGGCAATGGAACAACTGCTCCAAGCAAGCTTACTACAACTTCTTCTTTTTGTTTATCTATTCTTATAACTTTCGCTTTTTCACCTTTAAGAGTTGAGCCAGTCATTTCAACAATGTCTCCTTCTTTAATTGAGATTGTTGCAATAGAGGGTTCTATCATATTCTTGATTTCTTCATAAGTTATTGTTTTTCCGATTATTCCTTTTACATAAGGAAGATCAAATGCTGCTTCTTCTGCAGACTCTCTGTCTTCTGCTTCTAAAAGAATATATCCTCTAAGTCCATGAGGTCTAAGAACTGAAAAAACATTTAGGTTTTTCTTCTGTGCTCTGTCAGAGACCATGTCGACGACACGTTCTTCTTTGTTTGTTGTTACTTTTACAATGAAAATCATTTTTCTTAAGCTCCGTCTAAGACTTAATATCTTAGAAAGATATAATTTAGTTGAAAAAAGGGTTTATAAATTTTTTGAGAGCAGGTTTTTGTGGTTACGGGATAATTTCTGGCCCAAAATACTTTTCATATTCAAAATCTCTTTCGGAGATTATTTTTTGCTTGATTAATCCTTGTATCTCTGGAAGCTTCTTCTTCAAGTTATCAATGATAAATTTTATTGTAGAACAGATTAATTCGTCTCCTTCTTTCGGCCAAAGTTTAGATTTGTTCCAGTACAAGCACCTTCCCCCACAAAGATTTAGATAATTACAAGAGTCGCATGGTTCTGAAACTGGAAAAGGCTTTAGATTGTTGGGGTTGCTTGTTTTGATATCCCCTGCATAAAAATCTTTTATACAATTCATTATTGGACAAGCTACAATCTTTCCGCTTTGAGTAATAGCATAACCAGAATGCCCTGCACCGCATCTTAATTTTGTCGGCTGGTTTTTAAGGAGATTTTCAACTATTCCCAAGAAAGGGTATAATTTCAGAACATTGCCATTTTTCATTTCTGAAATCCAGTAATCAATAAGTTTTGAAATGGAGTTGTTATATTCTTTGGAAAATTTTTTGAACTTTTCTTTATCAAAATCAAATTTGTAAAAACCAGCATCCAACTGCCAATGAATTGAATTGAATCCAGAATTAATCAGGGATAAAACTTGCTCATAAACATCTGGAAAATCTTGGGAAATAGTCATTCGCGCGATTAATTCCCCCGAATAGCCCTGAGCCTTGATTCTTTGAACATTCTGCATGACTTGTTCAAAGGTCCCTTCCCCGCGATTAAAATCAGTCCTTTCCTTATCACCGTCGAGAGATATTAAGATTTTGTCAATTTTTTTGAGATAATTAAACGGAAGCTGGTCCAGCAACTTTCCATTGGTCTGCATTCTAAATGGGACATGAATTTTATTGATTATTTCCTTTATTTTTTCAACCTCCAAAAGAGGCTCTCCCCCGTAAAAGATTAGCACTGGATTTTTATCTTTTTCAAGAAATTTTTTTAAATCGATTATATTGCTCTGTAAATTTTCAGACTCAGAAAAATCAAACTTAAATTTTTTATCCAGCCCATTATCAAATTCATTCATAGACTTTTCATAACAATACTGACAATTGGAATTGCAGTTTTCAGTCAAGATTAAATGATAGTGCATTAGAAAAAATATTTTTTATGGATATAAAAATTTATCCTACAATGAGGTTAATTATAATTGAGATTAAAAAACCCAAAGCACCGATGATTAGAATCCCCACTGCAGAAACTTTGGCAACTTTTAGGAATTCTTCACGTGTTGGTTTTTTTAAAACCATCCAAACTCTTTTGCATTTGTCTACAAATGATTTTAATGACTCTAAAACTTTCATAGATTAAAGAGATATTTTGGGTTTTTAAGGTTTTTTGGGAGAAAAATATGCTTTTGGGAGAATTGCTTTTTTTATTAAAAATTTTACTTCTATCTTTTCTAGTTTTGGGGTACAATCCATAAGCAGTTCTGTATAAGGTAAAAACTCGGGGTGTCCTCTTTTGATATCTTTTGTGATTATATAATTCTCTAATTCATCAACAGCTTTAAAAAATTCTTCTGAACATTGGGTTATCAAACCAGTGTTTTGAGTAAGTGAAGAAATAGCATTTTCTAATCTATAAACAGAGTTTCTGTAGGTTTCAAATATTTCTAATCCTTCCATAAATTCTCCCATCTTATTGAAAAAAGTCAATGCCAAGTTCTTCTTCTATTTCTTTATGCTTCATGTCTTCAATAGATTCCCCTTGCCCCAATATTTGAGAACTCTTGACTCCTGTAACTACAAGAAGAACTCTTAATGATTTTGCCATGTCATCGGAAATTTGCGCTCCCCAAATTAATTTTGCTTCTGGGCTGAGTCTATTCCCGACAGTTTCGATTATATTTTTACATTCTTCCAAGCTCATATCTGGGCCCCCTACAATATTTACCAATGCACCTGTTGCGCCAGAAATATCTACATCTAGAAGAGGATTTTGAATTGCTTTTTCTACAGCTTCTACAGCTCTTTGTGCAGAATCAGATTCACCCATGCCAATCAATGAAACTCCTCCGTCAACCATTACTGCTTTAATGTCTGCAAAATCAAGATTTACTAATCCTGTTGTTGTAACTAATTCTGTAATCCCTTTAACTGCATTGGTTAAAATTTCATCTGCAATTTTGAATGCAGTGTGAAGAGGAAGTTCTGGAGCTAGTTCAAGAAGCTTGTCATTAGGGATTATAATCAAGGTGTCTACAACAGATTGCATCCTATCAAGCCCCTCCATTGCATTTTCAATTCTCTTTTGCCCTTCTATTGTAAATGGAAGCGTAATTATCCCAATTGTTAATGCTCCTTGTTTTTTTGCCAACCCGGCAATAAATGGAGCAGCGCCTGTTCCTGTTCCTCCGCCCATTCCGCAAGTTATGAATATCATGTCAGAATTTGCAAGTTTCTTTTTTATTTCAGATTCTGATTCTCTTGCTGCCTGTTCTCCAATTTTCGGATTGCTGCCTGCTCCAAGCCCCTGAGTTAAATCTTTTCCGATAAGAATTTTTTGGTCAGCATTTGCATATAATAAATCTTGAGCGTCTGTGTTAACTGCAATTAATTCTCCCCCGCGAATTCCTATTTCTCTCATTCTGCTCAAAGAATTATTTCCTGCTCCACCTACGCCAATAACCTTTATTTTTGCAGATTGTTTCTTAATTAGTTCTTCAAGCTCCCTATCAATTTCTTTAACCTCTTCAGATACATCCGAAAAAGAAGGGGTACCACTTTTTTTATATAGTTCAGCCATAGATAAGAAAGTTAACTCCCATTTATAAGAATTATTGTTGTGTTTTTGGAGGATTAGAGATTTCTTTTACTTCCAAGTCCATTCCAAAAATATCTTTAAATTTTTCATTAAACATTTCAATAAACTTAGCCATTTCTTTTTCTGCCTCAATGATTATTTTTTTGTCAACTACAGAGAAATTAAGATTTCTTCTAAACAAGAATTCAATAAAGGATTTTATTTTTTCATTTTGATCTTCTATTTTTTTTAAGATATTAATCTCATAGATTACTTCTTTTCCTGCAAGGGGGTGATTAAAATCAACCATAACTCTTCCCCCAGAAACCGCAAGAACCTTTGCAACTCTTCCATCAAAATTGAAAACTGCTCCAGGGAATGGATTAAGATTTTGGCTCCTGAATATTTTCATAGGAATAGTCTGAACAAATTTAGAGACTCTCGGCCCAAATGCTTTGTCTGGAGTCAATTCAATCTTATGTCTGCCGGCATCTTTGCCAATTAGAAAATCATCAACTGCTTTCAAAAACATCCCTTCCCCCAAGGAGATTACTAATGGTTTCGGAGTTGCTTCTGGGTTTAATTTTTTTAGGTCTTCTTTGATATTTGAATCAAAAACATCCCCATTCTTTACTTTTCCAGTAAATTCGATCTCAATGAAATCCTTTTTTTGCAATGCCATTTTATTGTTTGAGTAAAAACGTTTATAAATCTATTTTTTTTGGTTTAATTATGGTTTTAAAAATAATTGATGCTACAGAAGCGAAGGCTGGAACAAATATAATTGTGGATGGGGAACCTTGCGCTGTAAAGAAAATTGATATAAGCAAGACCGGAAAGCATGGTCATGCAAAATGTAGAATTGAGGCAGTTGGAATAATCAGCGATAATAAAAAGGTGTTTGTAATCCCAGGCCATGATAGATTAGAAGTTCCTCTTGTTGAAAAGAAAAAGGGACAGGTTCTTTCAGTAGGGGATAAAGTAAGCTTGATGGATTTGGAGAGCTTCGAAACATTAGAAGTAACATGCCCTGATGATGTTAAATCTCAATTAGAAGTAAATTCCAATGTAGAATATTGGGATGTTGAGGGAACTAAAATAGTCAAGAGGAAAGTATAATGGCAAAAATATTAGAAGCAACAAACAGGATGTTCAAGAATGTTTTTGTATGCAAGAACTGCCACAGCAAAATGAAGGCTACATCAGACAAAGTTTTAGCTGGCAAGGTTAGATGCAGAAAATGCAAGAAAAAAGCATTCAGACCAATCAAGAAAAAGTAAGTAAATAGCTGAAAAACGTTTCAGGACAAATATAAAAACAGAGGAGTTTTGTATAAATAAATGGATTTTACTGTATACGACATCATATTATTAGTCAGTTTTGTAGTATTTACTTCTGTTTTTTTATATCGAAGAAGAAAAAATTTGAAGAAAGAAGGGCTCTTGTTTTTATACAAAACCAGTTGGGGTATGAAACTGATAGATAGAATAGGGAACAAATACAAAAAAACCCTAGATTTTCTAAGTTATGTTTCAATTGCTGTTGGCTTCTTATTAATGGCTGCTATGATTTATTTATTTGGAAAATTGGTTTGGACCTATGTCTTTCAAAGCGATATAGTTCAAATTGTAAAAATCCCGCCTATAATGCCGCTTATCCCATATTTGCCGCAATTATTCAAGCTTAGTTTTTTACCTCCATTCTATTTTATTTATTGGATAATCATTCTTGCAGTAGTCGCAATAAGCCATGAATTTAGCCATGGAATTTTTGCAGTAAATAAAAAAATTAAAATAAAAAGCACGGGTTTCGGATTTTTCCCATACTTTCTTCCAATATTCTTAGCAGCATTTGTAGAATTAGATGAAAAGAATATGGAAAAGAAGAAGATATCTTCGCAAATGGCAATTCTCTCTGCAGGAACTTTTATGAATGTGATTGTAGGAATTTTATCTTTGGGAGTTTTAATTTTATTTTTCTCATTGGCATATACTCCTTCAGGAGTTGTTTTTGATACCTATACTTACTCGGTAATAGGAATTGCTAATATATCCTCAATAAATAATCTCAGCGTAACAAATCCAGACTATACAGAGATTATTGCATTATCAAATGAAACGGGATTTAATGAAATAGAAGCCAATGGAATAAAATACCTAGCAACAAAAAGTCTGCTGGAGGAACAAAAAGATTATGGAGGATATTTTATTGTATTTGATGACGCGCCCGCAATAAATGCAAATTTAAGCAGTACTATTGTAAAAATTGATGGAGTAATTGTTCCGAATAAAGAAGTTCTTGGAGAAAAAATATTGACTTATTCGCCTGGAGACAAAGTAACAATAACAACATTAGAAGATAATGATTTCCTTTTAGATACAGAAATGGTTTTGGGAAAAAATCCAGAAAATAAAACTGCCCCTTACTTGGGAATAGGATTCATAGAAGCAGAAAATTCAGGTATATTGAAGAAAATAGTAAGTGTAGTTACTTCATTTAAAGACCAGAGTGTGTACTATCAGCCAAATTTTGGCGCTGCAGACGTAATTTATGATTTATTATGGTGGCTTGTTTTGATAAGTTTCAGCGTTGCATTGTGCAATATGCTGCCTGTTGGAATCTTTGATGGAGGAAAATTCTTTTATCTTGCAATATTGGCAATAACTAAAAGCAAAGCCAAAGCAAAGAAAGCATTTTCAATAATCACTTACCTATTCTTAGCGTTATTAGCAGTAATTATGATATTCTGGGCAATTAATATGTTTAAGTAAGTTTTTTAATTGCCGAACTAATCTAAAGAAAATGATCCCGGAAAAAATAAAAGAAATTTTAAGAAAACAGCATTATGGATTAGTTGGAAAACATTCTGCAATTCAGATTTGCAGATGGACTAAAAAGTCATTAAGAGATGAGGGAGTTTGCTACAAAGAAAAGTTTTATGGAATAAAATCTCATTTATGCTGCCAAATGACTCCTGCTGTAATGTGGTGTCCAAATAGATGTCTGCATTGCTGGAGAGCAATTGAGATGACAATTGACAATGAACTTAAGGGGAAGGTCGATTCTCCAAAAGAGATTATTGACGGGTGCATAAAAGAACAAAGAAGACTGCTTCAGGGATTTAATATCAGCGATAAATCCAAGAAAAAACAATTGAGCAAAGCAAACCAGAAAAAATTCCAAGAAGCGCAAGAACCAATGCAATTTGCTATTTCTCTTTCTGGCGAGCCAATGGTTTACAAGCATATTGGGGGAATTATTGAAGAGCTGAGAAAAAGAGGAAAAACAAGTTTCCTTGTTACAAACGGATTGTATCCTGAAAAAATTAAAGAACTTGAAGAAAAGAAACAATTGCCTACGCAGTTGTATATTTCGGTAAACACCCCAAATAAAGAGCTATATGAAAAATTCCATAGGAGCTCAAAAAAAGATGCTTGGGAAAGATTGAATAAAAGTTTGGAGATTATGTCAAAACTCTGGGGGAAAACGCGAACTGTTTTCAGAATGAATCTGGTCAAAGACTTGAATATGATAACTCCAGAAAAATATGCTGAAATGATTAAGAAAGCAAATCCCATGTTTGTCGAAGTAAAGGGAGTTATGTCTGTTGGATTTGCAAGACAAAGAATTCTTTATGAAAAAATGCCTTATCATCAAGATATTGTTAAATTCTCAAAAGAAATTTTAAAGTTTCTTCCAGGGTACAAAATTCTTGACGAAAAAAAAGAATCACGAGTTTTGTTGTTGGGAAAAGCGAAAAAAGATATGAAGATTAAGGAGATTTAATTATCTTTTTTTGATAATTTTGCAATCCATTGAATTAAACAAAAAATCCCTAATGCAGAATCTAAGAAAAATAAGAAAGAAATGAACACATTGTCTGGGATTAATTTAAGAAAAAAAGAAACCAATAAATTTCCAGCAATCCCAAACAAGGCCCCCAATAAAACTCCCAGATATAATTCATTTTTTTTCATTTTATATGTCTATCTTCCGCATCTATTAAAACTAAAAGTATTGTTTAATTTTTTCGTAACAGGGATCTTCTGGAGATAAAGAACAAGATTGGTCATGAAAATAAATTTCAATTTTTTTGTTAATCAACTTGAAAGTTAAAGGTAAACTATTTGGAGCATGAGGCGGGCCAACAAATCCCTTTTCAACTAATGCAGACAACCCAAGTCTTCCAGGTTCAGATGTTTGTGGTACTTCTGTTGTTTTCATTTTACAAATCAATCACACCGTCTTTTGTAAGCGCTGCGAATCTTATTCCTGAAGGAAGATTAATCAAAGCAGAAATCAAAGCCATATGCTCTTTTCCATCCCCCGATGCAATTGAAAGCGCAACTTCTGTTCCGTCAATTTTCCCCTTTAATTTTTCTTGGAATTCATCTCTCAATTCTTTTAATTTTTTGCTTAAATCAATTTTAATGAATTCAAATGGTTTTTCTGTTGTGAACTGCTTTGCAAAATCGTCTCCTAAAACTATGATTTTATCCCATTCTCCATATTTGATTAAACCAGATACTTGTGCCCAAGTTCCTTTTCCAGAGGATAATAGTACTATTAATTCCATGCGAGAGAAAAATAAAAATCATTTATAAGAATTATGGTAATAAAGATTAAATAGGGTTAGGCTATTTAACAAATATGGGAATAGAAAAAGGATTGACTGAAAGAGAAAAAGAAATTCTTTTTAGTGATTTTCCAAAATCAAAAGAATTTGATAGGGATACCATTGAAAGATATTCCCAGACTGGTCGTGACTTTAGGCTTTCTACAGGAAGATATTATACTCAAAAAGAAATGGAAGAACGGGCTAAGAAAGCCTTTTCAGTTAAACTTTATTAAAATCACAACCAAATATTTATAAATCCCTTTTTTCTCTGAATTTTGTCGATTGAACCATATCGTTGATGCATAGTTTCTATGGCATTGGCGCATAAAATGGGAGACATAACACTATGGAATTGAACGAACAATTAAAACAAGCATTAGTAGAATTAAGAAAAAATAAAGAAAGAAAGTTTGACCAGTCAGTAGACTTTATCATAAATCTGCAAAAATTTGACATAAAAAAAGACCAGGTAAATCTTTTTGTTTCTGTTCCCCACAAAATTAAAGAAAAGAAAATATGCGGATTTCTTGAAATTAAAAGCAATTTAGTAGATACAGTTACAAAATCAGAATTCAAGAAATATGCAGACAAGAAAGAGATAAAGAAGCTAGTCAACAAATATGACTTTTTTATTGCTCAAGCAAGCCTGATGCCGACTGTTGCTACAACTTTTGGTAGAGCTCTTGGACCAGCAGGAAAAATGCCATCTCCACAGTTAGGAATTATGATTAATGCAGATGATAAGGTAATTGGGGAATTAAAAAATAGAATTAATAATAGTGTAAAGATAAAGACAAAAGAACCAAGCATAAAAGTTGTGGTTGGAAGACAAAGCATGAAAGATGAAGAACTTATAGAAAATATGATTACTATTTACAACGCAGTTTTGAAGGTTTTGACAAAGGGAAATGATAATATCAAAAATTTAGAAGTAAAATTCACTATGACTAAACCTCAGAAGATAAAACTTAAATAAACATGGCAAAACCAACAACACACGTATCTGAAGCAAAGAAGGGAATTGTAAAAGAATTGACAGATTTGATAAAAAAGAAAAAGACAGTCTTAATAGTTTCAATAAAAGGCATCCCTACTTCTCAATTCCAAGAAATGACTAAAAAACTTAGAGGAAAGGCAATAGTTAAAGTCCCTAAGAAAAATTTAGTATTCAGGGCAATTGAAACATCAGAAGATGAGCATATTAAACAACTTGAAGAAAAAATTCAAGAAAACGTTGCAGTTTTATTTTCAGATATGGATTGTTTTGAATTAGCTGCAGAATTAGTAAAAAATAAAAATCCAGCAAGAGCAAAACCAGGACAAGAAGCTCCAGAAGATATTGAAGTTCCTGCAGGACCAACAGAATTAGTTCCAGGACCAGCAATTAGTGAGCTTGGGGCAGTTGGATTACAAGTCCAAATAGATAAAGGAAAACTTAGCATCAAAGAAGCTAAAGTAGTTGTAAAGAAAGGGCAAAAAATCTCTGCTGCTGTTGCAGATGTTCTAGGCAAACTAGATATCAAACCATTCACAATCAGCCTTATCCCATTAGCCGGATATGATTCTCATGAAAAGAAAGTATATCTTAACATTCAGATTAACAGAGAAAAAGCAGTTGCAGATATGAAGACTGCATTTGGAAAATCTCTTCCATTCGCTGTAGAAATCGGATATGTTTGTAAAGATACTATTGGATTCCTATTACAAAAAGCAAGCAGACATGAAAAAGCAATTGAAAACTTAGCTCATACTCCTGAAGTAAATTCAGAGGGAGGAAATTAAAAAAATGGAAACAATATACGCAGCACTTTTGTTGCATAAGCTCGGAAAAGAAGTTGACGAGCATAATTTGAAAAGTGTTGTTGCAGCTGCAGGCGGACATACAGACGAGGCAAAAATCAAGTCTCTTGTTGCAAGCCTGAAGGGAGTAGACATTGACAAAGAGTTGGAAAGCGCTAGTTTAGTTACAGCAGCTCCAGCAGAAGCTCCTAAAGCAGAGAAGAAAGAAAGTAAAGTAGAAGAGAAGAAAGAAGCTGCAGCAGAAGGTTTGAGCGCTTTATTCGGATAATTCAATTTTATTTATTACGTCTGAATAAATCTCAAACCCCACTTTTTTCTAGTCTGGACAGGAATTCTATGAAAAAGAATATAAATAATCAGGTCCATTTATTAGACTAGAGGTTAGAAAGAAAAAGTATATGCAAAAAAGGAGATTTATTTTTTTATTCTTATTTGGGATTTTATTGATAAATATTTATGTTATTACCGCGGCAGAATGCGGGAGTGTGCCTGTAAAAGGATGCACTGTTTCTGTCGATACTACATTCACACCCGGAACTTATTTATTTGACGGGACTACAACTAGTGATGCTATAGTAACCATCTCTGGAAGTAATTTGCAGCTTGATTGCAACGGGGCAGTTTTTCATGGAAATAATCCTGATTTTGGAAGAGGGATTTATGTCAATCAAGTCCAAAATGTTACAATTTTGAATTGTTATCTTGAGGGATATTATAGGGGGGTGTATATCAGAGGATTTTCTAAGAATATTACTATAGACAATTTGAATATTAATTATACAATATCGGGGGTATACTTAGATCATTCTGAAAAGAATACGATTAGCAACAGCGAGATAACTTGTTCTAGAAGTTACGGAGTTTATAGTACAAATAGTTCAGAAACAACAGTTGAAGGTTCAACGTTTAAGGGAGGGGAAAAATATTCTATGTATTTTGTAAATTCAAGCTTCGGAATTATTAATGGGAATGATATCTCAGATGGAAATAGGAATGGATCAAGCTATGGAGATATCCAGATAATTTCTACCAATAATACAGATGTTTCAAATAATTTTATACATAACGGATCTTATCGAGGAGTATATTTAGACAAACGTTCGAGTTGGAATAATCTTTTTGGAAATATTATTGACGGGAGCGATCAAGATGGGATTGCACTTTACAGCGGATCAGATTATAATGAAGTTTATGATAATACAATTACCAACTCAGAAAACAATGGGATTTCTATGAGGTCTTCGAATAGTCATTTTTATAATAACATTATAGACCGCAATTATCATCATGGGATGGACTTAAGAGCAGATGTGTATACTTTTGGGGCAGATAACAATGTTGTAGAGAACAATGTTTTTTCTAACCAGATAGAAAGCCACTTCATTTATATCACCCAAGGAAAAAATAATACAATTCGGAATAATCGATTTAGCAATCAAGTAGGAGCAAGCATTATACAAGACGGAATAGAAATATCCAATATGTCAGAAGGAAACCAGATTATAGGAAATACTTTTGTAAACATTACTAGATATTGCATTCAATTTATTTGGGGGACCAAATATAATCAAATTGTGGACAATGATTTTTCTCGTTGTACAAAAAATTATACCATAAGTTTTTCTAATTCAACAGACGATTCAATAAATCTTTTAGGGAGTGATTTTTATTTGAATACGACAGATGTGTTTAGGGGATGGTTCAACGAATCTGCGATGGAAATAAATAACACAGACGGAAAAACCCATACGTTATATATCCGAGGTTTAACAAATGCCAAAATTTCTTATGGAAACGGATCTATTTTGGAAAAGACAGGGGATTTTGACATAACATTGCTTTCAAGAGAATATTTCTTTATTGCAGACAAATTTTACGCTTCAGAGGAAGAGGAGTCCAATACTACAACTACGGGGGGAGATGATGCAGGTGATGGAGGAGACGGAGGAGGAGATGGAAGCGGAACAGAAGAGAATACTACTGCAGGAGAAGTCCCAAATTTTTTAGAAGATTTCAATAATGATTTTAGCTCCCCAGAAGGAGAAGAAGGATCAGACTCTCTTTATTCAAATATTATACAAAATAAGGGAGTTATCGGGAAAGTTATGTTTTGGACATTTGGAGTGGCAATTGTTGCAGTTATGGTTATTTTGATTATCCTTATTATTATCAAGATTAAAAAAAGCCGCAATCAAGAAGCGAAGAACCTTACTTCTCCTAAATTATAATAACATTTATAACTAATTCTCTAAATTATTATTTCGAGGTAAAATTAAAAGATGTGGAGTTTATATCATGAGAAAAATTTTCTTGAACCTTTAAAATTTTCAAATGGCAAAACGCAGGAAGATATTGTAAAAGAGGTTTTAGATTCAGTAAAAGAGGGATATAGAGTTATTTTTATAAGAGGAGTTTGTGGAACAGGGAAATCTGCAATTGCCTTGAATATCGCAAAAGAAATAGGGAAAACCTGCATTGTTGTTCCTGGAAAAACCCTGCAAAGCCAGTATAAAGAAGATTATGAAAATAAGAAGTATTTAATGAAAAAGAACGGGGAAAAATTAAAGATAAGCGTTATAACTGGAAGGAATAATCACAAATGCAAATTTTTAGAAATGTCCAATGCTCCAATCTTCAAGGAAGAAAGGAATCTCAAATTAAACGAACTTTTCATGAAAAAAGAGAGCCCTAAGGACCTTTCTGCAGACAATCCATACATTCCCTGCAAGATAGAGATAAAAGAAAAAAACTGGTACAGGATAAAAGATTACTTGAAACAAAACAAGAATATTGATCCAACTGATTTTTTGGATATAAAGGATGTAAAAAGAAATTCTATTGCTCCTGTTTGCCCTTATTGGTGCCCAGTTTTTCCAGATAAATTTGAACTGGGAGGAAAAACTTTTGAGAACATAAGAAAAAGAAATTATCCGGGATTAAAAGGAATTAAATTTAACCTATATCAGCGAGCGCATGGATGTGAATTTTATGAACAATTTCATTCTTACATCGATTCAGATGTTTTAGTTTTTAATTCTCTTAAATATAAATTAGAATCAAGCATGAACAGAAAACCAGAAACAGAAGCAGAGATTATAGATGAATGCGACGAATTTTTAGACAGCTTTTCCAATCAAAGAACAATAAACTTGGATAGACTTCAAAATTCACTGAACCAGATTGTTTTAGAATCAGAAAATTCAGAATTAGTTTTAAGGCAGATTAATAGAACAATTGAAGAAATAAAAGACAACCCCCGAATACAGCATTCGATTTCAGCAAAAGATATAATCCCCTTAAAAGAAACAGAAGTTTACGATTTATTCAAGCTGATTCTAGAAAATCAAGAGTTTCTTTATGATATTGATGATGAAAGCTATCTTTGCGAGGTTGCTGAAACAGCGAGAATGTTTGATGAATTTTTCAATGAAACTTATCTGACATTCAACAAAAAAGAGAATAATCTGATTGCAGAAGTAGTTACAATAAATCTTGCAAAAAGATTGAAAGAAATGCTGGATAAAAATAAGATAATCATTATGATGTCTGGAACAATTCATTCGGAGAATATTCTAAAAAATATATTCGGGCTTGATAAATTTAAAATTTTAGAGGCAGAAACAGAACAGCAGGGAAGTATTGAAATAAAAAGGACAGGGTTTGAAAAAGACTGCAAGTATGAAAATTTTGTCAATGGGCATGTTTCTAGGAAAGAATATCTAAATGCGTTGGACAAAGCCATTGAAATTTCAAAAAAACCTACATTAGTTCATATAAATTCTTTCTTTGATTTGCCCAGTGAAAACGAAATTAAAGAGTTTGATTTAAAAAATTCTATCAGCCGAGAAAAATTAAAAGAGATTCAAGAGAATGACAAAACAGATGAGCATGTCAAGAGATTCAAGCAAAAAGAAATTGATGTGCTATTTTCAACAAAGTGCACAAGAGGGATTGATTTTCCAGGAGATCAGTGCAACAGCATTATTTTTACAAAATACCCCAATCCAGATGTTAAATCTCCATTCTGGAATATATTAAAAAAAACAAATCCTAATAATTATTGGGATTTTTATAAGGACAAAGCAACAAGAGAGTTGCTCCAAAGAATTTATCGGGGATTAAGATTCAAAGAAGACCACGTTTATCTTCTTTCTCCAGATGAAAGAGTCCTAAAAGCTTTTGAAAAATAGATTTTTAAATTAGAGAACGTTACAACTGAGATGGCTTCAACACCAATGAGGAGTTTTATTAAAGGGATGTCTTGGGAATTTATTAGTTTTGTTCTTACTGCTATAGCGGTTTACATAGTTTATGGAGACATAAGTTTGTCCATACAATTCAGCGCAGCACTAACTGCTGTAAAAATTGGATTTTATTTCTGCCATGAAAGATTATGGAAAAAGATAAGATGGGGAAAATACCATATTATAAATGGAAAAACTGTCTTTGAAGTCCCAGTTAAAAAGAAAGCAAAAAAAGATTAAAATTATTTTTTCTTGTTCTCTTTAGCAATTTTTATAATTTTCTTTACTCGTTTATCTCTTGTTTTAGGCGATTTAGCTCTTAGCAGCCATCGCAAAAGAGTCTTCTTGTGAGAAGGAGTAAATTTGCTAAAATTTTTTTTCGCGGTCTTATCTTTGTTTAAAACTTTTTTTAAATAAACTGGTGACTTTGGGTGCTTGGGAATTCCTGCATCATAAGCTCCTTTTTTCAGACCAGAGAGGTAATAGGCCATACCCTGAGCAGACATTTTCTTTCTTCTTATTAATCCTCTTGCATATCTAAGGGTATTCTTGCTCCATCTGCTTCTGCCTGTTCTTTTTGAAAAATTAGTGATATATCTTGCGTCGTCTATCTTTCGGATAGTCGAATCAATCCATCCGAAACAAATTGCTTCATGCAATAGCTCGTCATAGCTTGGACTCGGCTTCCCAGTCTCTTTTTTATATCTGATAACAGCAACCTTGCTTTCCTTGACATGATTTTCTTCAAGCCATTCTCTCCATTTTTCTTTAGTTGGAAAGTATATCTGTTTAACCTCTTCCATAAAGAATAATAAGAATTGAGAGTTTTTAATTTTTGAGTATAAACGCCCCCGCCAGGAATCGAACCTGGAAGCCGTAAAGGCCCGGTTCTCAAGACCGGTGCAATACCATTATGCGACGGAGGCAGGAATAAAATATAAATTAATTAATAGATTTTAAAACTTACTATTTGATCATTTATGCAAAATAGTTCATATATCCTTTTAAAGAAAAAGGAAGTTTATAGTTTATTCATTTTATTAAAGAGGATTTATGGAAAAACTTGAAAGATTGATTCAAGATGAAGCTGGTTTGATTTTCGGAGAAGATAAAAAAATAATTCTCAGCAAATTTCTTGTACCAAGAGGAAAAATAAGAACAATTGCCATAAAAAACGTTTGTTTGGACATTTCTTCTTATATAGAAGAGATGAGGGAGAAAAAGGTGCTTAATTTACTGCCCCATACAAACGCTTACTTAGCATCAGATATTAACGAAGAAATCAAAAAAGAAGAAGAGAAATATTTAATTTATGCAGTCCAGTTTTATTTTAATGTAGAAAGAATGAGTTATTAGTTATTTCTTAAAGAATTCAACAATCTTTCTCCAGAAAGATTTCTTTTCGATGATAGGTTCTTCAGTAATAACTTCATGCTCAATTTGAGGTTTTTCCTTTATTACTGGGGCATCTAATGCCATCTGTCTTATAGCTTCTTTCAAAGATTCATCAACCATTGTTCTCATATAGCCTTGATTGATTAAAGCAATCCTAAGGGTATCAACAGGATATCCTTTTCTTAGATTTCTTTTAGCATATTCTACAAGTCTTGTCTTGTAAGTATTTTCAACCATGATTAATCTACATAGAAGGGGTTTAAAAAATTAGTTGTTTTAAAATTTGATGGGTTTTTGTGTTACAAAGAAGTTAACTGCTTCTTTTAAACGGGATTTGGACTCTGAATAGACAGTTAATATTTTTTCACCTTTGTTTACTCTTTCGCCTACATGATGGTAAAGATAAAGCCCAGCAGATTTATCCATGGGGCAGCCAGCCAGTCTTGCAAGATAATTTATTTTCTTATTGTCTATTTCGGTAATCTTTCCAGAATGACCCATAACAATGTCCCTTCTGAACTTGGCTACTCTAACTTTGTTTAAATCCCCTTCCTGAGCTATGATTATTTCTTCAAACTTTTTGAATGCTTTTCCAGAATCAAGAATTTGTTTTGCGAAAACTGCACCTTTCCCTTTCTGCACTTTTCCAGTCATTTCAAATATTTCTCCTGCAAGGAAACAAGATTTTTTTTCTAAATCGAGAGGTCTGTCTTCACAGCGCTTCAAGACCTTAAGGATATCTAAAATTTCCAGAGCAGGACCAACTCCATTCCCAATTGGTTCATCCCCATGGGTTAAAACTACTTTTAGTTTACGATTAAAATGTTTTCCGAGATATTCAAATTTTTTCTTCAGTCCCAAGGCTTTTTCTTTATTGACTTTTGCAGTTTTCCCATAAGGAATATCTATCAAGATATATTTTGCTCCAAGGGCCAATTTTTTTGACATAATAGAAGCAAGCAGTTGTGATTCTGGGTCAATGTTTAATGTTTTTTCTATGGAGATTATTTTTTCATCTGCAGGAACAATTTCTAATGAACCCCCCCAGATTAAACAAGCTCCAACTTTTTCAACAAGCTTTTTTAGCTCTTTCATTGAAAATTCAACGCGAGCAATTGTTTCTATAACATCAGCTGTTCCAGCAGCAGTTGTGATTGCTCTTGAAGAAGATTTAGGAAAGATTAATCCTGCTGCAGCGCATATTGCAACAACTAATGGAGTTGTCCTATTTCCCGGAATCCCACCAATAGAATGCTTGTCTACTATGAATTTCCCTTTTATTTCTAATCTCTGTCCAGAGTTAAGGATAGACTTTATCAAGAAGATAGTTTCTTTCATAGTCATACCTTTTTCATACATAGAAGAGATAAAGAGCGCAATTTCTGCTTCAGACAGGGAGTTATCAATGATATCTTTGATTATCTCATTAATTTCTTTTTGAGAAAGGGGTTCGTTATTCATCTTCTTTTTTATGAAAAGCAAACTTTTGGGGGATGGGGCTAAATCAACATCAACTTTCTGCCCTGATTGAAGAGATAATCTATCCTTAAGTTCAGAAGAAACTGCAATTTCTTTTTCTCCTACAAGCGTTTTTGCAATATCTACAATAGTAGAAATTCCCTGCGGTTTTTTAGAAAGAGTTTTGATGAATATCCTTCCTTTTGTTTTAACCCCCAGGATGCTAGCAGTATTTTCGTTGAGCATAACAACAGGAATCCCTGCAGACCATTTTAGAATTTTTATTTTTAATTCCATCTTTTTTATATAAAAGGGAAATTGTTTTTTATATTTATCTTATTGCTTATCTTTTTGTAAAAGGGCAGAAGGAACGTTTTTATTTCGGTATACTTCCATAATGATTATCAAGTATGCAAAGATTAATGGGCCCAATATAAAACCTAAAATTCCGAATAATAAAAATCCCCCAATCATCCCAACCAAGACTACTGCTTGATGAAGCTGAACTCTTCTTGCAATTAAACTTGGCCTTATCAAGTAATCAGAAAAAGAGGCAATTAATGTGAATAAAAGAATTCCCCATGCAGAAACTGGGTCTCCTCCAACAAACAAGAAAATTGCGGTTGGAACCCCTATAATAGAAGGACCAATAAGAGGGAGAATTCCTGCAACGATTCCCAACAGCATTAAGACAAAGGCATTTGGAACTCCGAAGACAAATAATCCAATCCCCAAAATTGTTCCTTGGATGATCCCAATAATAATATACCCATAAAGAACTGAAAAGGTTATATCTCTAGTGTAATCAAATAACCTCTGCTCAACTTCTTTGGAAAAAGGCAATAAGCTTTTGATATAACCTATCATTTTATCCTTGTCTTTTAATGTGAAAAAAAGAGTAAAGAAAACTACAAATATCTGAAGAATAATCGTTGGAAATTTAAGAAGGATGCTTGAAAGATAGTTCATTAAAGAATTTGTTAAGGTAGTAATAGAAGACTGGATAACTGAACCAACTTCTTGAGAGAATTTATCAGACCCAAATAAAGAGGGGAATATTGCTTTTAGGGGGGTTACTATATCTAACTGCTGCGATGCTTGATAAAGTTTAATTGATTCATTGATTATTGACGGCATGAAAAACCAAAGCGGCAATATTATGAGCGCTAGTAAAAGAATACAGATAAAAAAAGAGGGGATGGTTTTTAATTTTGTTAATTTATTTAGTTTGTTATATACGGGAGAAAAAATAAATGCTAGGATAAACCCAATGATTATTGCCATAAGAAGAGGTTTTATGAGAAAAAAAGATAAGACTAGCAATGCTGCAAGAATAACTCCAGTTGCGACTTTCCTAAAAAATACTTCATCCATGTTAGTTCAGATGAAAAAATAAGCATAAAGAAATTTAAAAAGCCTTCTATTATGAACGACGGAGAATTAGGTGCAATTGGAAAAATTTATAAGCAAAATTTGGCATCTCTAATTTATGAATTTTATAAAAAAGATTTTTGATGGAAGAACCGATGAATGGGTCCATCTTCAGTTTCAAAAATTTAGCAGAGGGGAATTTAGAGACAGGGCATTAATCAAAGCTAAAAAAGTAGGAAACAAATATACAATTTCAACAACTGCAGAATTTGGGAATGAATTTGTTAGAATCTTTGCAGAGAAGCTTGGAAAAAATAAAGCTAAGATAACTGGATCTATCATTGGTACAAATGATTTGAAAGGAGAATTAGAATTCAAGAAAATTTCTCAATTTCAAGGTGTTAAGAACTATTCTCTTGAGCAAGAAATGTCTGGGGATGAAATCAAAAGGTTATTGGAAAAATTCCCCAAAAACTTCTTTGCACTTAGTTTTTCAGTTAATGAAGATATTTTAAAGATAAAACCCAAAGCTCCGAAATCCGCTAAACCGAAAAACAAAGATGAGGCGCCAAACCCAGACTTTTGCAAGTTGATAACCTTTGATGAAAAAATTGGGAAAAGCTTTATTTTTGAAAAACCTGACTTTAAAGAGGCTTTACTCTCTCATGATTTTATGATTGAATCAATCGTGGTCCCAGAAGAAATGAAAAAAGAGAAAGATTTTGCAATAATCCGGGAAAAATCCTTAAGAAAGGGAAGAATAATCAGAAGAGGCACAATAGACGGAAAAGAAGTTAGGGAAGAGAAGGAATTTGCTGCCTAAAGTAAGATTTATAAATCAACTTTTTCTACATATTTTATCCAGGGTTAATTAAAATGTTATCCGCGCTATTAAAAAAAATAAGAAATGGCAGCACCAAATGCACCGAGACGAGGAAGTCTCCAATATTGGCCCAGAAAAAGGGCTAGAAAGACTTTACCTAGTCTAAACTGGAGCGCGATAAATTCTGATTCTAATAAGTTAAAAGGATTCATTTGTTATAAAGCTGGAATGGCTTCTGCCTTTGTAAAAGATGAAACTGCAGATTCAATGACAAAAGGGAAAAAAATTATTGTTCCTGTAACAATAATGGAATGCCCTGCTATGAAAATATTCTCAGTAAGATTCTACAAAGACACAAAGGTTGCTAAAGAAGTTTTGGCTGAAAATTTGGACAAAGAACTAAAGAGAATTGTGAAACTTCCAAAACAATCAAAGAAAGGGGAATTAAACGGAGAATTTGATGACGTGAAAGTTATATGCTATTCTCTTGTTAAAAAAACAGGGATCAAAAAAACTCCCGATTTAAGCGAGATTGCATTAGGCGGAAGTTATGATGACAAAATTAATTTCATAAAAGAAAAGTTAGGAAAAGAAATTTTAATTTCAGAAATTTTTGAAAAGGGGAACTTAGTTGACTTCAGGGGATTGACAAAAGGAAAAGGACTTCAAGGTCCGGTTAAAAGATTTGGAATTACACTTAAACAGCACAAATCAGAAAAGGGAGTAAGACGTCCTGGTTCTCTTGGACCATGGCATCCTGCAAGAACAACTTTCTTTGCTCCACAAGCAGGACAATTGGGGATGTTTACAAGAGCGATGTATAACAGCAAAGTTATTGAAATTGGAAAGGCAGAAGGAAAATTAAAGAATATTAAAAATTACGGAGATGTTCAAACAGATTATATGATTGTCAATGGAAGTGTTCAGGGGCCTGCAAAAAGACAGATTCTTGTTACAATGCCATTGAGAGTAACTAAAAAACAGAAAAAGAAAAACTTTGAACTTTTGGAGTTAAGATAAAATGAAAACAAAAATATTAGATATTAACGGAAAAGAAAAAGGAAGCATTGAATTGCCTAAATTCTTTTCTGAAATTGTAAGAGAAGATATAATCGCTAAAGTTCTTGAAGCAAGAAAAGTAAGACAGCCTTACGCTCCTTCCCCTGTTGGAGGAAAACAGCATTCTGCATCGGGTAAAATCCAGCACACAAGAAAAGTCTGGAAAACAATGCAAGGAAAAGGAATCTCAAGAGTTCCAAGAAAGATAATGTCAAGAAGAGGAAGCCAATTCAATTGGGTAGGAGCAGAAATCCCGAACGCTGTTGGGGGTAGAAGGGCTCATCCCCCAAAAGTAATCTCAATGATTAACACAAACAGAATAAACAAAAAAGAATTGATTATTGCATTGAAATCTGCTTTAAGCGCTACTGCAAATGAAAGAATTATAGAGAAAAAATATGCAAGATTAGATGGAAAGAAAATTTCTGGATTGCCTTTTATTGTAGAATCAAAAATGACTTCTCTTAAAACAAAAGATTTGCTTTCAAGTTTGAAAAATATATTAGGAGCAGATTTATTTGAAGTTGCAATAAAGAAAAGAGAAGTAAGAAGTGGAATAGGAAAATTAAGAGGAAGAAAATACAAGAAAAATGCAGGTTTGCTTTTAGTTACAGGAGAAAAAGAAAAGGTTAAAACAAACATTATCGACGTTAAAAATGCAAGAGAATTGAATGTGACAGATTTAGCAAACGGCGGAGCTGGAAGGTTAACAATTTATACTGAAGAAGCAATTAAAAATTTAGGAGAAAGAATAAAATGAATATGAGGCCAATTGTTACAGAAAAGGCAGTAATGGCTATAGAAAGCCAGAACATTTTAGCATTTGAAACTGAAAAAGAAAAAACAAAAACAGAGATAAAAAATGAGATTGAAAATTTATTCAAGATTAAAATCAGCAAAATAAGAACAAGAATCCATGGAAATAAAAAATATGTTTATGTTAAATTAAAAAAGGAATTTCCTGCTATAGATATAGCAACGAAATTAGGATTAATATAAATGGGAAAACGAATTATTCAACAGGCACGAGGACACGGAAGTTTCAGTTATAGAGTAAGAAGAAAAGCATTTGTTTACAAATTGAAATATCCAAGACATCTTGCTGGAGAAGGAATTGTTGCAAGTTTAATTAATTCAATCGGACATTCTGCCCCATTGGCAAAAATAAGACAAGACCAAGAAGTATTCTATATTCCTGCATTCAAAGGGATGATTGAAGGCCAAAAAGTTAAATTTGGCGGAAATGAAGTTCAAGATGGAAATATTTTGCAATTAAAAGACATCCCAATAAAAACAGCAATATATTGCATTGAAAACAGACCAGGAGACGGCGGAGTTTTCATAAAGACTGCTGGAAGTTCTGCAATTATGAGCAGAGTTATTGGAGATAAGATATTCGTTGCTATGCCTTCAAAAAAAGAAAAGGAATTCAACCCAAACTGCAGAGCAATTATTGGAACAATTGCTGGTTCTGGAAGATTAGACAAGCCAGTTATAAAAGCAGGAAAGAAATTTTTCATCAAGAAAACAAGAAATAAATTGTGGCCTAGGACATCTGCTGTAAAGATGAACGTAATAGATCATCCATTCGGTTCTGGTAGAGGAAAGAGAATCAAGAGCAAGATTGCTAAGAGAAACGCACCTGCTGGAGCAAGAGTAGGATTAATAAGGCCAAGAAGAACAGGAAGGAGTAAGAGATAAAATGGAAACATCAGCAAAAAAAGCAATTACATTCCGAGGAAAGACCGTTGAAGAGTTGAAAATCTTGGATGTTAGAGAATTCGCTAAATATCTAAAATCAAGATCAAGAAGAGCTCTTCTTAGACAATTCCAAGAAGTTGAAGACTTTGTCAGCAGAGCAAAGAAAAAAATTGAAAAAAACAAGCCGATAAAGACCCATAAAAGAACAATCATAATTGTCCCGCAGATGGTTGGAATGAAAATTTCTACATACAACGGAAAAGAATTCCTTCCTACAGAGATAACAGGACAAATGCTAGGACATAGATTAGGAGAATTTTCACCAACTAGATCTAAAGTTAAACACGGAGCTGCCGGAATTGGTTCAACAAAAGGTTCAAAGGCACAAGCTAAGAAATAAACATGACAGAAAAAAATTACAATCCACAACAGAAAGACAGCAAGACAATGCAGAAACAGCAAAATGTAAGTCCGAAAGTTGAACAACCAACAGGAAAAATTGAAACAAAAAAACAGGACGAAAAGAAAGAAACAAAAGTCGAAGATAAGAAAACAGAAAAAAAACAAGTTCAAAAAGTAAAAAAGACCGAAGCTGTTGTTAATGGAATAAGTGTTCCTATATCCACAAAAGATTCAGTTGCTATATGCAAATTTATAAGAGGAAAATCAATTGACAGAGCCATTATAGATTTAGAACAAGTATTGAATTTTAAGAGGGCAATTCCAATCATGGGAAATATTCCCCATAGAAAAGGAAAGGGAATGATGTCTGGAAGATATATGACAAAACCAGTTGAACACTTTATCAGTATGTTAAAGGATTTGAAAGCAAATTCAAATGTAAATGGATTAGACCAGCCAATAATTGTCGAAGCTGTTCCAAATAGAGCCTCAAGGCCATATGGAAGATTCGGAGCAGTCAAAAGAAAAAGAACACACGTTATGATTAAAGCAGTTGAAAAAAATAAATTAAAGGGGAAGAAAAAGTAATGACAGAACAAAGTTCAGCACAAATACAAAACCAAGGAGGTTTTGCATAATGGAAGAAAAAGGAATTGTAAAATTTAAGAAAGACGAATTTGCTATCAAGGAATACATTAAAAGTATTTTAGGAAAAGGAAAAATCAGCAAGATAAGAATTGAATACACCCCAATTGGAGAGAAAGTTATTGTCTCAACTAACAAGCCGGGATTAATCATAGGGAAAAGGGGAGAAAAAATTGAAGAGCTAACAAATATATTAAAAACAAAATTCAAACTTGAAAACCCAAGAGTCGAAATCGAAGAGATAATGCAGGCAGAATTTGATGCACAAACAATTGCAGACGAAATTGCACTCAGCCTTGAAAGACTTGGGCCATTAAAATTTAAAGTAATTGCTTACAAAAGCCTACAAAGAGTAATGAACGCTGGCGCTCTTGGAATAGAAATTGTTCTTGGCGGGAAACTTCCAAGTTCAAGAGCGAAATCATGGAGATTCCAGCAAGGCTACCTAAAGAAAATCGGAGACACTGCAAAAGTAGTTGACAGAGCAAAAGCAGTTGCACATACAAGACCTGGAACAGTTGGAGTAAAAGTAAGCATATTATCACCGTATGCAATTTTGAAAGATAAATTAGACTTGAACAAAGAAGTTATTGAAAGAATGAAAACAAACCTAATCCAAACAGAAGAAGTAGAAGAAAAGAAAACTAAAAGGAGAAAGAGCAAATAAAAATGGCAAAATTAAAAATAAAAGATATTAAAAACATGAACGCAGAAGGAAGAATGAAGCAAATTGAAGAATTAAAATTTGAATTAGTCAAAGCAAAAGTAAATGCCTCAAAAGCAGGAACTTCTAAAGCAAAAGATATTAAAAAAATAATTGCAAGAATACTTACACTCAACAACCAAGACGGCAAACAGAAAGTTAGCCATTCGTCCATCAAAGATGAACGAGAGAAAAAATCTAAGGAGGTTGAGCATAAATAAACAATGGAAATATGTCCAAAGTGCGGCTTGCCAAAAGAAGCCTGCGTGTGCGAGAAGATCGCAAAGGGTTCGCAGAATATCAAAGTAACGACAGATAAGAAAAGATACGGAAAAATCGTTACTATTGTCGGCGGACTAAGTGGAGTAGACGTAAGGGAAACTGCAAAAGCCTTGAAAAATGAGCTTGCATGCGGCGGAACTTACAGAGACAACGAAGTAGAACTTCAAGGAGACCACATGAAACGAATAAAAGCCGTTCTTGTGAAGCTTGGATTCGATGCGGAGTCAATTGATTAAAGAAAAAATGGAAAACAAACAAAAAAACAAAATGGAAAAACAGAAAGAAACAAAAATAGCTGGAGCTGGATGCAATGATGTTAAATGTCCAATTCATGGAAATTTAAAAGTCAGAGGAAGATTCTTTGAAGGAAGAGTAACAAAGAAATTCCCCACAAGAGTGTTAATTGAATTTGAAAGAATGATTTATGTAAAGAAATATGAAAGATATTCAAGATCAAAAACTAAGATTCATGCAAGACTTCCAAAATGTATGGAAAACGAAATTAATCTTGGGGACCTAATAAGAATCCAAGAATGCCGTCCATTAAGCAAGATAATTCATTTCGTTGTAATTAAAAAGATAAAATCAGTTGGAGAAAGATAAAAATGACAAACGAATATATTCAATATTGCAAAGCATTAAATGTTTTAGAGAATGCTGCCAAAGCAGAATTAAATAGAAAGGGAAGCGATATCCAAATGTATACTCAGTTTTACAAAAAGACAGACAAGGTAATAAGAGAGTTCACAGAGAAAACAGAAATGAAAAACTTGAATATTACAAATCTTTTAATTCACCATAGAAATTCATTAAATGGGGAAGTTTTGAACCACATAAGGAATAATGGAGGATTTTTACAATGAAGGCAATAGGAGCACGAGTATCACGAGGATTAAACCTTGGGGCAGTTGTTGTAGCTGCAGATAATAGCGGAGCAAAGATTGTCAGATTAGTTTCAGTTAAGAGGGGAAAAAGTACAAAGGGAAGACAGGGTTATGCTAAAATTGCAGATTGGGTAAAAGTCAGTGTAAGAAAAGGTCTTCCAGATATGAAAGGAAAAGTATTCGATGCAGTAGTAGTAAGACAGAAAAAATCATACCGAAGATTAAATGGAGAAAGAATTGCATTCGAAGATAATGCAGTTGCTTTGCTTAAAGATGATAAAGGAAATCCAAAAGGAACCCAAATTAAAGGGCCAGTTGCAAGAGAAGTTATGGAAAGATGGTCATCAGTAGCTAAATTAGCTTCGAGTGTATATTAAAATGAAACAAAATTTTTCAACAGCTTGGAAATCTAGTAAACAACCTAGAAAACAACGGAAATATGCAGCGAAAGCTCCAATTCATATAAAAAGAAAATTGTTAAGTGTAAACTTATCAAAAGATTTAAGAAAAAAATACGGAAGAAGAAATATCCCTGTAAGAAAAGGAGATACTGTCAAAGTTATGAAGGGAAAATTCAATAAGAAACAGGGAAAAGTAATAAGTGTGGAAATAAAAAAATCAAAGATTAAAATTGAAGAAATTTCAATTAAGAAAATGGATGGAAGCAAGGTAAATGTTAAAATACACCCATCAAATCTTCAAATAGTAGAATTAAACATGGACGATAAAAGAAGAATGGAAAACAACAAAGAAGATGCAAAATCAAAAGAAACTAAATCGGAGGAAAAGAGGCAATGAGTCACTTAACAAGACAATCAGTTCCAAAGAGCTGGCCAATTGAAAGAAAAGGGACTACTTATGTAGTTAAATCAAGAGTAGATGTTAACGGTGGAGTTCCAATTTTAGTTGCATTAAGAGATATGTTAGGATTAGCCCAGACAAGAAGAGAAGTAAAGAAGATAATTCACTTAAAGCAATTTTTAATAAATGAAAAACCTGCAAGAGATGAAAAGAATAGCATCTTATTTTTAGATACAGTCACTATAGTTCCCATAAAGAAAAATTATAGATTAGAACTATCTGAAAGCGGAAAATTTTATTTTCAGGAAATAAAAGAAACAGAAGCAAACAAAAAAGTTGCAAAAGTGATAAATAAGAAAGTTCTAAAAGGCAAGAAAACCCAGTTGAATTTAAGCGATGGAAGAAATTTCCTTTCAGATATGAAATGCAACATGAATGATTCGGTTGTAGTAAATCTTAAGGAAGGAAAAATTGAGAGATGCATCCCACTTAAAGAAAAAGCAAAAGTAATTATTTTTTCTGGAAAACACGTCGGAGACAAAGGAGAAATAATCAGCTTAAACCCAGAAGAAAAGATAGCAAAAGTAAAATCTGGAGATAAAGAAGTTAATATTTTAATTAAACAGATTATAGCAGTTGAATAAAATGACAGAAAACCCAACAAGGAAAATAAAAATAGAAAAAGTAGTCTTAAGCATAGGCGGGACTGCAGAAGAACTTGAAAAAGGTGTTAAGCTGCTTAAAATGATTACTGGAAGAAATCCTGCAAAGATGAAATCCCACAAAAGAATTCCTGCTTTCGGAGTTCGTCCTAATTTAGAAGTCGGAGCAGTTGTTACAATAAGGAATGATATTGCTCCATTTTTGAAAAGAATGTTAACTGCAATAGAGAATAAACTAAGAAGAAAACAGATTAGCATAAATAATTTTTCATTTGGAATAAAAGAATATATTGAAATTCCAGGACTAGACTACCAAAGAGATTTGGGAGTCAGAGGATTAGATGTAACTGTTGTATTCAAAAGAGCAGGAAGAAGAGTAGGAATAAGAAAAATAAAACAGGGAAAAATTCCTGCAAGACAAAAGATAACCCCTGAAGAGATAATTAAATTCATGGAAGAGAACTTCCAGACGGAGTTTGCATAATGACAGCAAGTGATTGGAGAAAAACATTAAAACAATTGAAAGACAAACCCGCTAAAATGGAAAAATTCATCAAGCATAATAAACCTAAAGACAGAAAAATAGGAACTGCTGCAAAGAAATGTGAAAGATGCGGAAGATTTGGAGCACATATAAAATCATACGGATTAAATTTATGCCGACACTGTTTCAGAGATATTGCAACAGAAATCGGATTCCAAAAATATTCATAAAAATGGCACAAGATACAGTCGCTGATGCGCTAAACATGATGAGAAACGCCAAGAAGGCGGGAAAAGAAGAAATTGAAATAAAAAGAATTTCAAATCTTTTAATTGAAATCCTAAAAATAATGAAGCAGAAAGGATCAATAAAGAAATATAAGATTAATCCTCAAGAAAAAAGTGTAGAAGTTACAATTGGAGATATTTCAGAATGCAAATCAATCAAACCAAGATTTACAGTAAAAAAAGAACAGATTGACAAATACCAAAGAAGATATCTTCCTGCAAGAGGAGTTGGAACAATAATAATCTCTACAAATAAGGGACTAATGACTCATGAAGAAGCATTAGACGAAGGAATCGGAGGATGCTTATTAGCATATTTCTACTGATCATGAAACGAGAATTAATCCAAACAATTGAAATCCCAGAGGGAGTTGAAGCTAATATAGATGGAGCAAAAGTAATAGTCAGTGGTCCACATGGAAAGAATGAAAGAGAATATGATGTTACAAAATTAAACTTTGAAAAGAAAGGAAATGCATTAGTTATAGGAAATAAAAAGGCAACAAAAAATGAGAAAAGAAGAATGAATACAATCGCTGCACATATAAAAAATATGATTAAAGGAGTTCAGGGAAAATTCGAGTATAAGCTAAAAGTTTGTTTCAGCCACTTCCCGATTACTGTAGAAGTAAAAGGAAATGAAGCATTAATAAAAAACTTCTTGGGCGAAAAAACCCCGAGGAAAGCAAAAATTCCTACTGGAGCAGAAGTAAAGGTAAACAAGGATGTTATAATTATAACTTCTTCAAATATAGAAACTGCGGGACAAACAGCAGCAAATTTTGAAAATGCTACAAGAATCCCGAATAAAGACAGAAGAATCTTCCAAGACGGAATTTTTATCACAAGTAAATGCGGGGAGGAAATATAATGTCAAAAAAATTCAAGCGAAGAAGCTGGACAAGATTGTCAAGATTAGGAAAAAATAGGAAGAATAAACAAACTTGGAGAAGGGCAAAGGGAAGGCACAATAAGGTTAGAGAGAAAAGAAAAGGGTACCCAATAAAAGTAATGATCGGATTTAGACAAGAGCAGGGCAAGAAACAGCCAGTAGTTACCATTTATAATTTAACAGATATGGGAAAAATACAGAAAGGAGATAAAGTAATGCTTGGAAAAGTCGGGCAGAAGAGAAAAATAGAAATTGCTAAAAAAGCAAAAGAAAAAGGAATTGAAATTGAGAACCTCAACATAAACAAAATATTAAAAAAAGTTGATAATAAAAATAAAATTGGAGAAAAGAAAAAATGAATCTAAGAAAGAAAAAAGCATTAGCTGCAAGAACATTCGGAGTAGGAGAGAACAGGATTGAATTTATAAAACCAAGATTAGATGAAATTAAAGAAGCAATAACAAAACAAGATATCAGAGATTTGCATAATGACGGAGCAATAATAATCAAGCCAATTAAGGGAAGAAAAAAATCAACCAGAAGGCGTGGAAAGAAGGGAGCAGGAAACGTCAGAAAAAAAATCAACTTAAGAAAAAGAAATTATGTATTATTGACAAGGAAGTTGAGAAAACATGTTTCAGAAACAAGAAGCAAAATGACAGACAAGGAAGTTGAGGAAATAAGGAAAAAGATAAGAAATAGCTTTTTCAAAAGCAAGGGTCATCTTAAAGAACATATAGGAGAAATGAGAAAACAATGAGAATACCAAAACGAAGAAGAATAGAGAATAAAACCGATTATGGAAAAAGAATAAAGCTACTTAAAGGTGAAACTCCGAGAGTAGTTTTCAGAAGAACAAACAGATACATAATTGCCCAGTATGTTGAAAGCAAAGAAGCACAAGATAAGATTCTAATTGGAACAACTTCAAGAGACCTTAAGGGGTTTGGATGGCCAAAAGAATTTGAAGGAAGCTTAAAATCAGTTCCTGCATCATACTTAACTGGATTTTTATTGGGGAAAGAAATTACAAAGAAAAAATTAGAAACTCCAATTGTTGATTTTGGTATGATAAGATTAACAGGCAAAAACAAGGGGTTTGCTTTTATTAAAGGTCTTATTGATTCGGGAATAAAAGTAAATTGCGACAAAGAAAATTTTCCTGAAGAAGAAAGACTTTCTGGAAAAAACCTGAAAAAAGATTTTTCTAAAACATTCAAAGAAATTAAATCAAAGATAGAAGGCGGCAAACAGGAAGCCAGCCATAAAGGATCTACTCAAAAGAAATGACAGGCAAAAAGATAGATAAGATAGAAGAAATCAGTGGAGAACTTCTTGAAAAAGAAATAGATAAAGATATAGTCGTAGACATAAGAACAGACAGAGAAAAAGAAGCAGCAGAAAAATTAAGTTCATGGGTCCCTAAAACAAAACTAGGAAAAGAAGTAAAGGAAAAAAAGATAAAAAATATTGATGAAATTTTAGACAGCAAAAGAAAAATCCTAGAAGAACAAATTGTTGATTCTTTGATAAATGTTAGTTCAGATTTATTATCTATCGGACAATCAAAGGGAAAATTCGGTGGAGGAAAAAGAAGAGCTTGGAAACAAACTCAAAGAAAGACTATGGAAGGAAATGTTGCTACATTCTCAACTCTTGCGGTTGTTGGAGACGGAAACGGACATGTCGGAATTGGAACAGGACATGCAAAAGAAACTTTGCCTGCGAGAGATAAAGCAATAAGACAAGCAAAATTGGGGATTATAAAAGTTGGAAGAACTTGTGCAAGTTTTGACTGCGCTTGCGATGAACCGCACAGCATCCCATTCAGAGTAGAAGGAAAATCTGGAAGTGTTAGAGTAACATTATTCCCTGCACCCCAAGGAACAGGTCTTGTTGTTGGAAAAGAATTGAAAAAAGTATTAAAACTTGCAGGAATAAAAGATGTTTATAGTAAAACATTTGGAAGTATAAGAACAACAACAAACCTAGTAAAGGCATGCATGGATGCTTTAAGTAAAACTAATAAAAAATCAGAAGGACATTCACAATGATAGCAATAGTAAGAATCAAAGGACAAGTAAAGGTAAGAATCAAAGCATTGGAAACGTTGGATAGAATGAACCTTAAGAAAAAATACTCATGTGTTGTTTGGGATAAACCCAGCTCAGAGCAACTTGGGATGCTTGAATCTGTAAAAGATTTTGTTGCATTCGGAGAAATGGATAAAGATACTTACAAAGAATTAGTTGCAAAGAGAGGACAACAAGGAACAAGATTTTTCAGACTCCATCCGCCAAGAGGGGGAATTGACAGCAAGAAACATTTTGGTGTTGATAGAGGAGTTTTAGGAAATAACAAAGAAAAAATAAATGAATTAGTAAGGAGAATGTTATAAACATGACAGAAAATAAATTTTCAGCACAAATACAAAACCAAGGGGGTTTTGCATAATGGCAATCAAAACACACAAAAGACGAAAATCATCAAGAGAACACGGACGAGGAGCTGGAAGCTGTGGCTGGGGATTCAGAAAGAAACATAAAAAGAAAGGACATAAAGGTGGAGTTGGAATGTCTGGTACAGGAAAGAGAGCAGATCAGAAAAAAACACTTGTCTTAAAATTATACGGAAATGCTTACTTCGGAAAACAAGGAATAACTAGTAAAGGAACAGAAAGAGACAAAAGGAAAAGAATAAATGTTGGAACAATCCAGCAGAATATTGAGAGTTATGGAAAAAAAGAAGGAGAAAAATGGGTAGTTAATTTAGAAGACTACAAGATTCTTGGAGAAGGAGAAGTCAAGAGCAAATTAATGATTAAAGCAAAAGAAGCGTCAGAATCTGCAGTTGAAAAAGTCAAGAAAGCTGGCGGAGAAATTATTCTTAAAGAATAAGACTCAATTATTGTTTCTGATTAAATAAATCCTTAAATAGAATGTGTCCTGGATATAAATATGACAATCTATGATCAAAGTGAATTCCATAGACAGACTATAAAATGTAAAAATGATAAAGCAAAAGAAGAATACATTTCAAAGGAAATAAATCACCTAAAAGAGCACAATGAAGATTCGATCAGCCTGTATGATTTAGGTCAAGTAGCAAGGATAAATGAGATACATAATAATGCGCGAAGAATGTTCAGCAAATGAACATTTACAGATAATCCGAATCTTTAAAAACTGATTTTTGTTTAATTTAAAATGGATTTCAGGAAGATATTTCAGTTCATTCCAGAGGTAAAAAAGCCTGAGGAAAAAAAGCTTAGTTTTAATGTAAAATTAAAATGGACACTTATAGTTCTTGCTTCTTTTTTTGTTCTTGCAAATGTTCCTCTCTTTGGACTGTCAAATAATGCTCTTGAAAGATTCAAATATCTTGCAATAATTCTTGGAACTGATTTTGGAAGTATAATCTCTTTGGGTATCGGTCCTATTGTAATGTCTTCGGTAATTCTACAATTGCTGACAGGATCAGGCATACTAAATATAGATACAGCTAATCCAGAAGGAAGAAAATTTTTCCAAGGAATTCAAAGAATTTTAACATTCTTCTTCATAATTTTTGAAGCATTGATCTATGTTCTTATGCAGGGGCTTCAAGCAGCAGAAGGTCTTGCTCCTCTCTTAATCTTTCAATTAATCATCGGAGGATTAGCGATTTATTACATGGATGATTTGGTAAGCAAATGGGGTTTTGGATCAGGAATAAGTTTATTCATTGGAGCAGGGGCTTCATGGCAATTAATGACAAGTGCATTCCAATTTGTAACACAGCAAGGAAAAAATTGTCTTCTTGATTTCGGACAGACTTCATGTCCGGGAAAAGTCTTTATTGTAATACAATCAATAATTAATCAATACCCAATAGAATTAGTTTCTGCTCTTGGTGCAATTATAGTTACAGGAATAATATTTATGATGGTTATATGGGTGCAATCATTGAAAGTTGAAGTTCCTTTATCTTATGGAAGATTGAGAGGATATTCTGTAAAATGGCCTCTTGCTTTTTTCTATTCTTCAAATATCCCAGTTATATTGACTGCTGCATTGCTTGTAAGTTTCCAAGTATTCGCAGGAATTTTAGAAAATGCTGCAGCTTCTTGTTTGGTCGAGGGAGCAGTCTGTACAGGAGTTGCTAAATTTGCTTCGTATTTCGGATGGATGGGGCACTTTAGCAATGGACAGGCAATTTCGGGGTTAGCTTTCTGGGTTGGTTCAACTAATCTTTTAGAATTAATAATTAGAGGAGGATTTTTATCAAAATACCTTCTTCAGGCATTAACACACGTTATAGTTTACGTTGTATTATCAACAATATTTGCAGTATTCTGGGTAAAGACGTCTGGAATGGATGCTAAATCTCAAGCGCATAAGATTTCCGCATCTGGACTTCAAGTTGCAGGATTCAGGCAAGATGAAAGAGTTTTGGAAAGTATACTTGAAAGATATGTTATGCCTTTAACAGTTATGGGAGGAATTGCAATAGGACTTTTAGCGTCTATAACAAACTTGATGGGAGCATTAATCTCAGGAACTGCAATACTTTTAGTAATCATGATTTTCTTCCAGTTCTACCAGAACATTGTACAGCAGCACCAAGAAGATATGAACCCTGCATTCAGGAAGTTTATGAAGACGTAGTTTTAAAAACTAAAACCTATTAACCTTAAAATGAACAATAACGCAAAGGGAGGTTTCTTGCCAATCATTCTAGTAATGGTTATTTCTTTAGCTGTAGCCTTTTATTGGGATAAAGTTTCATGGATAAAAGATTCAGTTAATGCAGTTTTGAATCCAACTGCAGGAGTATTGTTAAACTGGAATATTACTATAGGGATGATTGTTGTTGTTTTTGTTATTACAATTATTACTACTTTAATACAAAAATATGCTACTGATCAGAAAGCCCTGAAAGAATTGAAAGACGAACAGAAATTGCTGCAGCAAGAAATGAAAAAGGTCCAAAACCAGCCAGAGAAAGTGGCAGAATTGTCAAAAAAACAAATGGAAGCAATGCCAAAAATGTTCAAACTTAATAGCCGTTCTATGCTGTTTACAGGAATTCCGTTCATCCTCTTTTACAGATGGTTTTATGATTACTTTACATTGATAGGAGATGTCAAGTTCTTTGGATTTTTGAATTGGTTCTGGTGCTACTTTATTCTCTTGATGATATTCAGCGGGCTTATTAGAAAATGGCTAAAAGTTGCCTAGTAAGTTTTAAAAGGGAAATTATAATCTGAATTCTATGGAAAATGAAAAACTGAATGAACAAGAATTGCTGTTTAAATTCAGCATGTTCGAAAGGCAGATTAATGAATTGCAGCAGCAAATAGCAGCTGTGGATAGAGGAATTCTTGATTTAAATTCGTTAGACTATGGACTTGATGAATTAGTCGGAAGCACAGGAAAAGAGATATTCGCCCCATTAGGGAAAGGAATTTTTGTTAATGCTAAATTGATGTCTGAAGAATTGAATGTTGACATTGGAAACGGAAATTTTGTAAAGAAGAGTATTCCTGAAGCAAAAGAATTAATCGGAGAGCAGATTAAAAAATTACAGCAAGTAAAAGAAGAGTTGGAAACTAATTTAGAAGAGCTGGGAAAAGAAATCACCCAAATGATGGGAGATGTTCAACAATATGAACACGTCTGCAAATGCAAAGAAGGGGAAGAATGCGATTGTGGTGATGATTGCGAGTGCGAGAAATGAAATATAAGTACATATGTTAACTACCTAATCTTTAAAAATAGATTATTAGTAACCAACTCATGACATTTTTTATTGGGAATTCGGAAGAAGAAGATGCTGACTGGGATCATGAACTGCATATGCAGAGAGCAATTAAGATTTATCAAAAACTTAAAGATAAAAATCCAGATCACTCTTTATTAAAATTCGGGGAGATTAAAACCATAGGATTAATTTTCAAAAAGGAATATTTTAAGTATTCTGAAGAAAAATATGGGGAGTATCTTAAAAAATACGGAAACAAAAAAGGAGAAAGATATCCTATGCCTATTGAAAGATATGCTAATGATTTAGAAAAAGCATTGAGGAAGAATTAATTCTATTTTTAAAATGAAACTTGGAGTTGTATCAAGGATTGGAGAATTTCCTGAAAAAGAATGGAAAAGTGAATTTAAGTTGTTTGGTAAAACTGGGGAAAGAGCAAGTCATCTAGAATTAATTTCTAATTATCCTTATTTTGGTCCTTTAGATTATACAAAAGAACAAGGAAGAATTTTAAGGGGATATGCAAAAGAGAATGATTTAGAATTAACAATACACCTATTACCTAATCAAAGGGGGATGTCTAAAAGATTGTTGCAAGGGATGTTTTCTTCAGAAAAAGCGACTAAAGAATTTATTGAATGTGAAAAAAAACTCCAAGAACTATTTAATATTAGTTCATTAAACGAAGAGGTTAGAAAACAGAGCATAGAAGAAATAAAGTTGGCATTAAATATTGCTAAAGAGATAGAGGCAAAATTAATAACAATTCATGGAGGAGTTTATAATGAAGAAAGGGATTACCCACTTCATCTTGAATCATCGAGAAAATCTCTCGAACAATTAGACCCCTATTTTAAAAAGACGGGAATAAAATTATGCGTTGAAAATCTTCCCACAATTGGACATGCAAATAATAAGATAGATGAATTTCCCCAGAAAGTTGAAGATTTGTTATACCTTATAGAAAATTTAGACGGGGTTGGAGCATGCTTAGATGTGGGTCATGCAAATGTTTATGGAGATGTAATCGAGTTTTATAAGAAAATTAAGAAAACGGGAAAATTATGGGATATGCATTTACATGATAATTTAGGAGATAAAGATAACCACATGCCGATTGGAAAAGGAGATATTCCATTTGAAGAATTGTTTAAAAGATTAAAAGAAGATGGGTATCAAGGTTATTGTTCTATTGAATTAGACACTTGGTGCAGAGATAAGATGGAAAAAGAAGAAAGAGTAACGGGGTTAAGTTATTTAAGAAGATTGGCTAATAACTAAGCACCAGTTTTAAAAAACCTGTCCTTAGCGATGTTGCAAGCATGTTTTAATGCATCCCCTTTTGCAGGCTCCATATGAAGATTTCTAAAATATTTATTCCCTTTTATTTCTTGTTTCAAAGAAGACAATAAATCTTCCTGAGAAATTCCAGAATAATCGGTGTAACTTCTTCCTATAACTTCTACGGAATGTCCATCGGTAAATGCGCACATTCCTAGAGGATATTTATTTTCCAAATAAAGGTTGTAAAATTCCATAGATCTTTTATTAGCATCTTTAGGAAGAATTCCCGGAATTGCTAACTCTGCTGAAGCATTATAAACTTCCCAGCCATCTAAATTTTCACATAAATCTTGATTCGGGGTTAGATAGTCTCCTAATCCATCTTTACTAAATGGATGAACTGCAATTTTTATTCCATTAAAATCATCCGCACAAGTTAATGCATCTTCTAAAGATAAAGTCTTATCTGTCTTTTGTATTTTCTTATCTGAAGGCATTCCTGCAATAAGTAAATGCCCTTGTTTTGTTTGAACTTCTTCGGTACCAATTATATAAATTTGTTTTTCTGGAACAAAAAGAATTCTTTTTTCTTCATCCAACCAATCGTGAGTATACTTTCCCTTTTGATTTGTAAAGTTCTCGAATCTATGATCTCCAGAAGTGCAATTAGTAACCCCAAAAATAGAATTATTGCCTAACCTGCTATAAACAAGATTAATTGTTTCATCAAAACCCGGATTTTGTCCGTTTCTTCCAAGATGGTTGTGTAAGTCTACTTTCATTTTTTATTATATGAATTATATTCCTTCATTGCTTTACTAAAATTCCCAAATCCCTTGTCCCAAAAACTTATCAGAGGGTTATTTTCAAGAAAATCATTAACACAATCTGCAGAATAACCATCATCAGGAGATGTAGAAGATGAGATAGCTATAACCCCAAAAATGGCGTAAGGAAATGCGATAGGACTCAAAGCAATACTCGCAAGTAAATGGGGTGTGTTCTTAATTACATTTTCTAATGAATTCTTTTTTTTCTGTTCAAGTTTTGATTCATTCTTCATTAGTCTGCAATAAAATCCTTATTTTTAAACTTTCCCTATTCGTCCTATATAAAATCAGAAATCTTATGCTTGACTTCTAGATAAATCATCCAAGTGATTAATAGCACAGCGTCAAGAGTTGGAAGAATTGTATTCTGCCAAGGATGAGGCAGGAAAGAGATTAAATTTAATCCAAAAGCAAAAGTAGAAAATGGGTAAAATGGCATAATATTGCCTGCAACTAATACATCCAGCAAAAGGTGCATAAAAACTCCAAATGCAATTGCAAAAAAGATTGTTCTTAATTTAAGGTGGTGTTTGCCCAGCCCCCTGCTTTTAAAATTCCAAAATATAATTCCGAGAAAAACAAAAATTAGGGGCACAAATAGATTATGTGAAAATGTTCTGTGAACTTCCTGGATTGTAAAACCAAAGAAACTTAAGAGATAATAAGCAGCAATATCCAAATCAGGAAGCAATCCAGCCAACCCCCCTATGAAGACATAATGGATTGGAAAAGTTTTTTTATTTTTTACAAAAAAATCTTGAAATAACCCCAATAAGATTAAAGGGATTAAAAAATGAGTAACTGCTTGAGGCATTTTACTTCATCCTCTTAACAAATTTTTCATATTTCATCAAACCAAATTCAGTGATAATCCCAGAAATGTATTTTGCCTTAACAAATTCAAATGCAGGATTTTTTATTTTTATATTCTTAGGAGCATTATTCCAAACCTCATTCAGGCTTCTTTGTTCGATTGAAACCTTATTTTTTGAAAATTTCCAAGAGTCAGCAACAATATAAACAGGAATTTTGTTTCTAAAAGCTAATTCTGAGATTAATCCGCTACCAATTTTGTTTATTATTCCTTTTTCAAGCAAAGCATCTGCCCCCAGAAATATTTTATCTGCATAGGTTTTATCTTTTCTATTTTCCTTTTCAATTGCAACAGCTGATGCAGAATCAACAAACATTGTTACTTTTATTCCTGCTTTTCTTAATTCTTTTGCGGTTTTTCTTCCTTGGAATAATGGGCGAGTTTCAGTATTATAAACTTCAAATTTCTTGCCTTTCTTTTTTGCATAAATCAAAGCATTTGTAACATTTGTTGAATGGCAATGAGTAAAGAGAATATCATCGGATTTTATCAATTTGAAAACAGCCTCATTTATTCTGTTCTGTGCAGAATCGAAATGATCCAAAATTTCTTTGTAAGGTTTTTTATCTGCAAGAGCTAAAACTTTATGCAGCATGGGTTCTGTCGGACGAAGAGAAATTAATTTTTTAACCGAATCTTTTGTTGGAACGAGGGAATAAGCATAAAGAGCAGCGCGGGCGATATTTCTTGCTCCCTGAATTTTAATTTTTTTTATATCTTCGGCTATTCTATCAAACCTCTTCTTATTATCCATTAGGTAAAAAATACATTAAAGTTTAAAAAATCTCTTTTTCTCTATATTGCATGCTTGAATCTTTAATTAATCCAAAAAGAGCTGAAAAGGGGCCATGGAAAATGTTTTTCGTGGGGATTTTGTACGCTTCACTTTCCCTTTTATTAGTTCACTTCCTGTTCAGAGGAGATTCTGTTCTTTCAAAATTTTCTGGGCTATTGGTTGTTCTATTCTGTGTAATGTTTTCTCTCCCATTTGTTTACTATTCAATTAAAAATGAGGAAATTGAAGATGAAGAAATTGAGGGAATTAAAGGAATCTTGCAGGTTCACAGTGATGCAGTTTTTGCATTCATGTGGCTATTCTTTGGTTTTATTATCGCTTTTTCATTCTGGTATATTATTCTTCAAAACCCAGATTTGCTAAATGCCCAGATAGAAACTTACTGCAGCATAAATAGTCCGGGGAGTATAGATAGTTGTGTAGCAGAATACTCTTTTACCAGTGAAGTAATATCCACACATGCATTGACTAGTAATGGTGCAAGACTTTTATCTATTATAGGGAATAATTTTGGAGTTATGATATTTACATTAATCTTTTCGTTAATCTTTGGGGCAGGAGCAATCTTTGTTTTAGCTTGGAATGCCAGTGTTATTTCTGCAGCGATAGGAATTTTCAGCAGATATAATGTCAGTGACATCCCGTTGGGCCTGGTAAGGTATATGATTCATGGGTTCCCAGAGATAGCTGCTTATTTTATTACAGCTCTTGCAGGAGGGATGTTTGGAGTGGGGATTATACGGCACGGGGTAGCTGACAAGAAGTTTTTAAGAGTTGTAAAGAATGTAATCTTGCTGATTATAATTGCATTAGTGGTGTTAATAATTGCTGCTTTAATGGAAGTATACTTAACCCCTCTTCTGTTCCAATAATCATTACGGAAATGTTTAAATATAATTTTTTGCTCAATTTTTTAAGTTCTAAAGGAGAAATTCTTTGAATTTATAATTAATGGAAGAAAAAAAAGAAGAAATAAAAAAAGACCTTTCTGTTTCAGAAATGGAGATAGAAAAGAGAAAGAAAGACCTTGTTAATTTTTTAAGGCAAAAAGGGAACTTGATAGTTTATGGAATTCTTGCGATTATTATTTCTATAAGCGTTTTTATTAGAACAAGAAACATTCCAAAATTAAAGGATATAGCTACTGGAACCTGGACTCTTGGACCAGATTTAGACCCCTTCCTTTTTCTTAGGTGGGCAAAATATATTGCAGAGCATGGAAAATTATTCCTGATTGATACAATGAGATATGTCCCATTAGCAAATTTTTGCTCAGGAGATGCATGTAATCCGATAAATACTGCGGGGGAGATGAAATTACTTTCATACATGATTGCATGGTTGAGTCACTTCCTTTCTATATTTGATAAAGAAGTTACAGTTACTTATGCTGCAATAATATTCCCCGTTATTATGGCGGCTCTTACTGGAGTTGCTTTTTTCCTTTTTGCTAGAAAGATTTTTTATAAACAAGATAAAAAAATAGCAAATATAATCGCCTTGATTGCAACTGCATTTTTTGTTTTGGTTCCATCTTTACTCCCAAGAACAATTGCAGGAATTCCTGAAAAAGAATCAGCTGCTTTCTTTTTTATATTCTTAGGGTTCTATTTCTTCCTAGAAGCGTTCACGGCTGAAAAATTGAAGAAAGGAATAATTTTTGGATTATTGTCTGGAGTAATGGCAGGCTTGCTTGGATTAGTCTGGGGAGGAATTGATTATGTATTTATAATAATGTCATGTACAGTTTTATTTGCGTTTTTACTTGGGAAAATTAATGAGCAAAGATTTTACGTTTATGGGGTTTGGATTATTGGATTCTTGATAAGTGCGATGCCTTTTTCTATAAGATATTCTATCTCTAATCTTCTTGGTTCTATACAGAGCGAATTAGTTTTCATAGTGTTTTTTATCCTGCTCCTTGATTTTTTGATATTCAAAAAAAAGATTATAAAGATTCCAGAAAAAATAAATAAAGTTGTAAATAAGTTCCCCCACCAGTTAGTAGTCTTAGTAGTGGGATTAGTTCTGTTAGTTATCATAGCTTCAATGATTTTTGGAGTTTCATTTATCCAGGAAAGAGTTGCAGCAATTGTTGACCAGACAGTTCACCCAATAAGCGAGGGGAGATTTAGTGTTACTGTAGCAGAAAATAAACCTTCTTATTTTATTGATAATTGGGAAGGGGAATTTGGTCCAATTGTGTTTAATATTCCATTATATTTTTGGATGATGATTTTAGGTTCTGTTTTCTTGTTTAACAGCCTTATAGAAAAAATGAGCAAAAAAGAAAAGATTTTCTTGACATTTAGTTATCTTGTTCTCCTTATTTGTCTAATATTCAGCAAGTATGCTCCTCACCCAAGCTTGTTAGATGGAGAAGGGACTCTTAGTTTGATAGTTTATTTTGGGGGGGCATTATTATTTCTTATTGCTTTTGGGTTCGTTTATCTAAAGAGATACAAGGCTGGAGAAATTTCTATTTTCAAAGAATTTAATTTTGCGTATATACTTTATTTTGTTTTGCTTACAATGACAATTATAGGTGCAAGAGGAGCAGTTAGATTGTTAATGGTTTTGGGAGCAGTCAGCCCGATTGCAGTAGCATTCCTAATAGTATATGGGGTGCAGAAATACCTAAGAGAGAAAGAAGATATGAAAAAATTATTAACAGGAATTCTTGTCTTAATTTTATTAATGTCTTCGATATTTACTCTATGGACATATTATCAAAATGATAAAGCCTTAGCAGAAAATTATGCTCCTACACTTTATACCCAGCAGTGGCAAAAGGCTATGGCTTGGGTTAGAGATAATACTCCAGTAGATGCAATATTTGCACACTGGTGGGATTATGGTTACTGGGTGCAGACAATAGGAGAAAGAGCAACGATTCTTGACGGGGGAAATGCTATTGGGTATTGGGATTATTTTATGGGAAGAAATGTTTTAACTGGAACAAGTGAAAAAGAATCGCTAGACTTCTTGTATACTCACAATGGAACACATCTTTTAATAGACCCAACAGATATCGGGAAATATGGCGCATTTTCCAGTATTGGTTCTGATGCAGATTATGACAGATATTCTTGGATACCAACTATTCTTAAGGATGACAGTCAGACAACAGAAACAAATAATGCCACATTTTATGTGTATCAGGTAGGAACCGCAATGGATGAAGATGTTATTCTTCATGAAGAAAGCGGAGATATTTTACTGCCATCAAACAAAGCGTATGTCGCTGCAATTGTCACATCACAAAAAACAACAGGAGAGATATTGCAGCCAAAGATATTATTTGTATATAATAACAAACAGTATTCTGAATCTCTTAGATATGTTTATACAAACGGAAAATTGTACGATTTTAATTCAGGTCTAGAAGCAGGAATCTTTATCTTTCCAGCAATTGATACAGATACTAGTCAGGGGGTAAAAGCAGTTAAGGATGGAGCAGCTCTTTACTTAAGCAAGAGAACGATAAACTCTCAACTAACAAGGTTATATTTATTCAATGAAAATTCAAATTATTTTAAATTGGTTCATTCAGAAGATAATCTGATAATCAGCGACTTGAAAAACCAGGGAATGAACTTAGGAGAATTTGTATATTATGCTCCTGCAGGCGGTTTTCAAGGACCAATTAAAATTTGGGAAATTTCTTATCCGAATGATATAAAATTAAACCAGAGTTATCTTGATATGGAATACCCTGAAGAATTAGCATCAGTTTAGGAGGATTCGAAATGAATTTAATTTTATTACTGCCCCTCTTGTTAAGCTTCTGTGTTGGATTATTTTTTATTCCCTTTTGGATTCGTAAAGCGAGGGAGATAGGATTATTATGGGAAGATATGAACAAGCAGGATCATTCAAAAAATGTGGCTGGTTCTGGCGGAGTAAGTGTATTCTTAGCATTCATCATTGGGACTATGATGTATATTGCAATAAAAACATTTTATTTTAAATCAACAGATAACTTAATAGAAATATTCGCTTCTTTAAGTGTTATACTGATAATTGCATTTATCGGAATAATTGATGATATTTCTGGATGGAGAAGAGGAGGATTGTCAATAAAGTCCCGCCTTATCTTGTTATTTTTTGCTTCAATACCTCTTATAGTCATAAATGCAGGAGAATCTACAATTATGGGGATTGAATTTGGGATAGTTTATCCCTTGTTGTTGATTCCACTAGGAATAGTTGGGGCATCTGCGACATTCAATTTTCTTGCAGGTTATAATGGATTAGAGTCTAGCCAGGGGATTATAATCTTAACTGCACTTTCTGGCATAACCTTTTTAGCAGGAGAAAAATGGCTGAGCATTATCACAGCCTGCATGGTCTTTTCATTGATTCCATTTTATATTTTTAACAAATGCCCTGCAAAAATATTTCCAGGAAATATTTTGACTTATTGCGTGGGTGCAATGATAGCTACTGTGGCTATATTGGGAAAGGTAGAAAAGATTGCCATATTCTTTTTTATCCCATATATTCTTGAAACAATACTCAAAAGCAGAGGGAAATTAAAGAAGCAGAGTTTTGCGAAAGTGAATGAAGATGGAAGTTTAGATGTTCCATATGACAAATTTTATGGATTGGAACATATCGCTGTTTATATCCTAAAAAAGATAAAACCCAGCCATAAAGTATATGAAATGGATGTAGTCTATTTGATAAACTTATTCCAAATTGTTATTATCTTGCTCGGTCTTCTTATTTTTGGAGGAGAAATTTTTAGATAGTTAAAGGTTATTATTGAATATAATTAACTTTTAATATCCCTTTGGGAATGAAGAGGGATGATTTCGGTGATAATTCCTGCATATAATGAGGAAAAAAGGATAGGAAAAACATTAGCCGCTTACGGAGAATTTTTTGGACAGAAAAAGAAAAGAAAGGAAATAAGTGATTTTGAGCTTATAATTGTTATAAACAACACCCGAGATAGAACTGAGGAAGTTGTAAAAACCTTCTCAAAAAAATATAAGGAGATAAAATATCTGAATTTTAAACTGGGTGGAAAGGGGTTTGCGATTATCGAGGGTTTCAAAGAAGCATTGAAAAATAAAGGAAATAGGCTGATTGGATTTGTTGATGGAGACTTATCAACACCGCCTGAAGCATTTTATGACCTCATTAAAAGACTTGATGGCTATGATGGAATTATTGCAAATAGATGGGATAAAAGAAGCATAATCGCTGCAAAACAAAGCATGTTAAGAAGATTTGTAAGCAGGGGTTATAATTTAATCATTAGAAGCTTGTTTTTATTCAGCTACCCAGATACACAATGCGGAGCAAAAATATTCAAACGGGAAGTTTTAGAGAGGAATATTAATAAGTTAATCACCAGCAATTGGGGATTTGATGTAGCATTATTATTCTGCTTAAAAAAAGAAGAGAATGCAAGAATAAAGTCTGTTCCCACCACTTGGAATGATAGCAAAGAATCACACATAGATATTAAAAGAACGCCAGTACTAATGTTTTTGTCTGCAATAAGACTAAGGCTGATTCATTCGCCCTTCATGTTTATTGTAAGATTTTATAGAAAAATTCCACAAAGATTCAAAATTAAAGTTTAAAATGAAATTTTCACTTGTAATACCAGTTGCGCCATACAGAAATGCAGAAATATTGGGAAGCATAGCAAAACTAGATTTTCCCAAAAAAGAATATGAGGTAATAGTAGAAAATGGAACTAATCCCTCTGAGAATAGAAACAGGGGATTTGAAAAATCTAGGGGAAAAGTTATTGTATTACTCGACGATGATGCAGTTTTAGAAGAAGATTACCTCAAAAGAGTTGAAGAATTTCTTGAAGCTCATCCAGAAATTAGTGTTGTTGGCGGGCCCCAATTAACCCCAAAAAATGAAAAAGGTTTTGCAAAGATTTCAGGATATGCTCTAAGTTCTAAATTCGGAGCATGGAAATTATCAAATAGGTATAGCTCTCAAAAAGAAATTCTTAATGTAGATGAAACTGCCCTTACGTCTGCAAATTTAATCTGCAGAAGAGAAGTTATGGAAAAAGTGAGATTTGATTTAAATTTATTTCCTGGAGAAGACCCTAAGTTTATTTCAGATGCAAAAAGAGAAGGATTTAAAGTTGCATATAGTCCAAAAATAATTTTATACCATAGGAGAAGAGGAACTGTAAGGGAGCTCATAAAACAAATTTCAAACTATGGAAAAACAAGGCCAAAAAAAGAAAAATTTTCTGAAACAATTAAGAATCCTTTTTTCATTTTTCCAAGCTTGTTTGTACTCTATTTAATTTTAAGGCCAATATTGCTTTTAATCCCAATTTTTAATAAATTCGCAGTCTTGAGTTCAATCCCCTTGCTCCTTTATTTGCTGTTGACATTAATATTTACAGTTTATGACTCTGCCAAGAATAAAGACATAAAGGCAATTTTTATTCTGCCTTTTATTTATCCATTAATCCATATAAGTTATGGGCTTGGAATGCTTAAAGGGCATATGGAAAAAATGTCAAGGAAATAAGTATATTTCACCTACAAAAAGCTTTTATAAGATATACTTTATCTGTTTTATATGAAAATTCTTATTGGATATCCTCCTACAGAATCAGAAAAAGGGGTTGCGTTACTAAGCCAGAACAGGCAATTTCAGTGGTTTTCTAACCCTAGTTATTTATTTCCAGTGATATTAGGCAGTGCTGCGACTCTTCTCAAAAAAAATGGGCATGAAGTAATCTGGCTTGATGCAATAGCAGAAAAAATTTCATTTGAAGATTTTTTAAGAAAAATTGAAGAAGAGAAGCCGGAAATTTTTGCTTTTGAAACAAAAACACCAGTAATAAAGCAGCATTGGAAAATTATAAACCAATTGAAAGAAAAATTTCCAGAGATGAAAATAGTTTTAATGGGGGACCATGTTACCTCATTTCCAGAAGAAAGCTTGGAAAACTCCAATGTTGATTTTGTTTTAAGAGGGGGGGATTTTGATTTTAGTCTTTCTGATTTATGCGAATGGATTTCTGGAAAAACCAAGAAAATTCCTGCTGGAATTTATTATAAAAAGAACAAGAAAATTACAAATTCTGGAGATTTTGATTTAAAACACAATCTTGATGAAGCCCCGTTTATTGACCGGGAATTGACTAAATGGCAACTTTATGAAAAAGAGTATAATCTCCAAGGCAAACCGTTTTTTTATATTATGTCTGGACGGGACTGCTGGTGGGGGAAATGCAAGTTCTGTGCATGGCCTACACTGTTTCCAAGATTTAGAGTAAGAAGTGTTAAGAATGTTTTAGATGAAATAGGCATGCTAATAGAAAAATATAATGTAAAAGAAATTTTTGATGATTCTGGAACATTGATGACTGGAGAATGGCTGAAAGGATTATGCAACGGGTTGATAGAACGCGGATACAGCAAAAGAATAAGGTATTCCTGCAATATGAGGTTTAATGCATTAAAACAAGAAGATTATATCTTGATGAGAAAAGCTGGATTCAGACTATTAAAATTTGGGCTGGAAAGTGCAAATCAAGGAACATTGGACAGGCTGAATAAGGGGATTAAAATAGAGAATATATTCCAAGGTTGTGAGATGGCAAAGAAAGCAGGATTAAATGTTCACCTTACTATGATTGTTGGGTATCCTTGGGAAACCAAAGAAGATGCATTGAGAACCTTTAAACTTGCAAAAGAACTTATGCAAAAAGGCAAGGCAGATTTATTGCAAGCAACAGTTCTTGTCCCATATCCTGGAACCCCTTTGTGGAAAGAAGCAAAAGAAAATGACTGGTTTTTGTTTGATCCATTGAACTACGAAAGATATGATATGAGGGAGCCTGTATTAAAGACGAAAGATTCTGAACCAAGAGATTCCCAAGTTCTCTCTGATTCTGAAAGAGCCAAAGAAGTCGCAGAAATTTGCGGGAAAATTTATACTATTTTCTTGACCCCCCAGTATATCTTACAAAGAATAAAAAATGTGCGAAGTTGGAATGATTTTAAGTTTAACGTGCGCGGGGTAAAGGCAGTTGCAGGACATTTAAAAGATTTTTTTGGAAAATAAATTGAGGTACAAAAGCTTTTTATGCATAAAAAGGCAATAACCTAAATGAGTCATTGGAATAAGATAAAGAAATTTTTCCCGATTATCGGGGTAGCATTATTCATCTATTTATTAATCAAATTGGATATAACTAAGGTAGTTGGAGAAATTAAAAATGTGAATTTTTCTTACTTATTCATTGCACTTATTTTTGTTTTAATCTTTTTTTCAATCCAGACGTTAAAATGGTTTGTTATAGCAAGAAAACAAAAGATAAATGTTCCGTATTGGGCTGCATTTAAAATAAATTTGATATGTAATTTTTACGGATTTATAACCCCTTCAAAGATTGGAAGTGTTATTCGGATGGATTACTTGAAAAAATATGGTGGAGATACTGGAAAAGGGCTTAGCAATTTTGCAATAGACAAGGTTTTGGATTTAGGCTCTCTTTTTATTTTAGTTGTGGTATTTGGATTTATTTTTGCCCAAGAGAAGATAATTTCTTCGACAAATTTGTATATCTTGCTGTCTTTTTTCTTACTAATATTCGTAGCATTTTTGTTCTTTTATAAAAAAGAGAATAGCAAGAAGGCATTGGGATTTATTTATAGAAAATTTGTCCCAAAAAGATTAAAAGAAAAGGGGAAGACTATCTTTGATTCATTTTATAAGGATACCCCAAAAAAGAAATTCCTATTCTTTGTACTCTTTATTAATTTGATAAATTGGATTGTAGATTATGCAATTATCTATTTTACAGGGCTGTCTTTAGGGATAAACATTGGATTTACTCCGTTCTTGATTATACTGCCCCTTTCTACATTAGTGGCTCAAATCCCGATAACTATAGACGGATTAGGAACAAGAGAATTGACTATGATCAGCTTATTTGCTTTATTTAATGTAGAAGCAGTGAAAGTTTTATCAATGTCTATTCTAAGCATTATAATAGTAAATATAATCCCGGGGATTATAGCAGTGATACTTGCTTTATTAGAGAAAAATGAAATACACAACATCAATAGAAGCAGATAAAAAAATTGAAGAAGATTTGAAGATAATCAAGAAAATTGTACTTAAAGAGATTAACCCAATTTCGATGGTTATGTTCGGAGGATTTGGGCACGGAAATGGAAGTTTTAAAAAAATTAATGGAAAGATAGTCCCATTAAACGACTATGATATTTACCTAATAACAAAAGAGCAAATCAGCGGAGAAAAATTAGAAGAACTTGGAAAAGAATGTTCTTATGCTTTAGGAAGAGGAGGAGTAGAGTTTGTAGAAGATTTCAATCAAACGTATGATGAAAACAAATTCTTTCATGTGGATTTGCATTGCATGAGATACAAAAACTTGAAAAAAGCCTACCCGACCCAAAGAAGTTTCGATTTAAAAACAAGTTTAGTTATTCATGGGAATGAAAAAGTTCTGGAGAAAATCCCCCCAGTAAAAATCTCTAAGTCCGATGCTATAAGACTTTTATTCAATAAGATAGATCATTTTTCTATTGCAGAAGGAAATTCAAGGATAATAAAATCAATTTATGCGGTTAAGGGATTTACTGATTTATGTTCTGCACTTTTGATATTCTATGGAAAATACCTATCCAAATTTGAAGAAAAAGAAAAAATCTTTAGAACCTTGGATGTGCCTGAAGAGCTAAAAGAATATGTAAGCCAGGCAATAAAGGCAAAACTACAAAACGGATATGATATTAAAGATGTAGACGGGTTTTTTGAAAAATCCAAGAAATGGGTTGCCTGGACATTAAAAAAAATATTAAAAGAATATCTAAAGATAGAATCAGAAGATTGGAAAGAGATTTGCAAAATTACCTATAAAAAATTACCATATAAATATTTTAATGATTATTTAGGAAGTAAATTCTTATTTCCTGCACAGTATTATCTAAATCTCAAATTTTTTATTGAGGGGTTAAGAAAAAAAGAATGTTTGATTAAGAGTTTAACCAGGTGGAGAGATTCTGGACTGATTATAGCAATATCTTTAATGCTTTACTTTTTTAAAGAAGATAAAGAAGCTGAAAGATATTTGAAAAAGTTAACCGGAAAAACAAAGCCATTAAAAGACAGAATCCTCAAACTCTATTCTATATACTACCTTCAAAAGTTGATTTAGACAAGAATAATCTTTATTAAGCTTTTTTTAACTTAATAGTCATGAAGGTTTTGCTAATTCAGCCAAATTATAAGAGAATTTATGCATATGCAAAGAAAAAGGAAATTACCCCTGTTTTCCCGCCGTTAGGGCTGGCTTATATCGCTGCTTTTTTGAAAAAGAATGATATTGAAGTGAGAATTCTTGAATCAAATGCCCATGATTTAAATCACCAGCAAATTTCCCATTGCATAAGCGAATATTCCCCAGATATAGTCGGGATAACTTCTACTACCAGCCTGATAGAAGAGGCGCATCAGATAGCCTTATTGTGTCCAAAAGAGATAAAAGTGATTATTGGAGGAGTTCATGCAAGTTCTATGCCCAATGAGACCCTAGAGAAATTTGAACGGTTTGATTATTTAGTAAGGGGGGAAGGGGAATTTACTATGCTAGAGCTGGCGCAGAAAAAACCATTGTCTAAGATTAATGGACTCTCATATCGGAAAGGAAAAAAGATAGTCCATAACAAAGAAAGACCCCTTAATGAGCACCTAGACGACCTTCCTTTTCCTGCAAGAGAACTTCTGCCAATGAATAAGTATTTTAGTGTTGGTGCAAAGCAAAACCCAAGTGATTATATCTTAAGCTCCAGAGGATGCCCTTATCAGTGTATATTCTGTGCTGACCATTTAGTTCATGGAAGAAAATTTAGATTTAGGAGTCCGGAGAGCATAATCCAAGAAGTTGAAGAAATTTACAAGAGGGGGGCAAGAGACTGGGATTTTGTAGACGACAATTTTACATTGATTACCGAAAGAGTTGAGAAATTCTGCGATTTAATGATAGAAAAAGGATTGAACAAAGAAATGAGCTGGAGATGTTCTAATGGAATTAGAGTCGATAGAATAAATCCCGGATTATTAAAAAAAATGAAAGAAGCAGGCTGTTACATGGTTTCGTTAGGAATTGAATCTGGAAATGAAGAGATTCTTAAGAATATGAAAAAAAGCACTGACCTGCAAAAAGTAAGACAGGCAGTAGAATGGTGTAAAAAAGCTGGAATAGAAACACGAGGATTGTTTATGTTTGGCAACCTGGGGGAAGACAGAAAAACTATGCAAGACACAATAGATTTTGCAAAGTCATTAGACATAGAAACTGCAACATTTCATATAACTATCCCATTCCCAAACACAGATTACTGGAAAATAATCATTAAAGAAGGGGAAATTTATCCGAAAAGCTACAGAGACTATATTGCATATGGAAATGTAATTTTTCATCATGGAAAAATTGATGAAAAAACATTATTAGAAATGCAGAAAAAAGCGTATAGAGAATTTTATTTCAGACCAAAGATATTCCTAAAAGCTCTCATGAATATAAAAGATACAGAAAAATTTAAAATTTATTTTAATGCAGGGATGGCATTTTTGGGGTTTAGCAAATAAACATAAACAAATATTTATAAGAGATTTAGGATTTTATAGAAAATGAAGATAATAATGATTGATGCATTCAAGCCAGAGTACCTTAAACATGCACCATATCTGTCATCGCTGACAGAAAAACTCCAGTGGGGGGAGCTTGAAATGCCTATAGGGCATGAAGGCGGGGTGGAGATAGTATTTAGAGGGCATTCTGATAAATTAGCCCTTTTCTACAAAAAAGAAAATTCTTCTTTAAAATTTCTTAAATATTTTTCGTTTCTTGAAAAATTTGGAAAGATTGGAAGATTTGCCATTGATTCTTTAGTTAATTTTCCAAGGCTATTAAAAGGGTATGAATTATTCAGGACTGGGAATATCCCATTGGAACAATTATGCAATTTTGAATTCTCAGTGAATAAGCCATTCCATAAAATCTCTGGCGTGAAATATGCTTATTTTGGGGAATTAGACAGAACAGGACATAAATATGGGACAAATAGCCAAGAAATAATTTCTGCAATAAAGAAAATTGATAAAGAGATTTCAGAGATGGATTTTGACATGATATTTTCTGATCATGGGATGATAGACATTCATAAAACAATTTCAGTGCCCAGAACAGAAAACTGCTTTATTGATTCGGATATGGCTAGATATTGGGGGGAAAAACCGAAATTTGAGTCGAATGATGGGAGATGGATTGAATGGAGCAATAAAAGATATGGAGACTTCATATTTCTTGCAAAACCTGGAGTTTTAATTTCCCCGAATTATTGGCAGGGAAAAAGTTCGGTCAAAGCAATGCACGGCTATGACGGGAAAGACAAAGAATTAAAGGGGATTTATATTATTAATCAAAAAGGCAATAAAAAGAATGTTACGGCAGAAGAGTTGAACAAAATTTTTATTAAACTTAAAGGGGAACAAAGATAATGGAAAATAATTTGCTAGAAAATACCTATGAGAGCAAGAATCTTTTAACTAGAGTATATTTTAATAAAAAGATTAATGCTTCTATAAGGATAGCAAGATTGAATGAGAAGGATGTAATTCTTGATTTTGGGTGCGGGGCAGGCTGGCTTGAAAAAAAATTGAAAAAATTTAATATAACTGGATATGACATAAACCCAGAGAAAACCTTCATTGATGATTATCGAAAAGTGAAACCGACTAAAATCTTTTGTCTAGATGTCTTTGAACACATTCCAGTAGAAGAAATAAAAAAAATAGTTGAAAATTTTAAAAAAATGGCTCCAAGTTTTCAAATGATTGTTTCAATACCTACAGGAAATTTTATTTCGCGAAAGGTAAGAAAATTAGTAGGAAAAGATGAAGTTCCAAAAGAGCATATAACCTCATATGATGAAATTCTTAAAATTTTAAAAGATAACTTTAAGATAAAGAAGAAGATAAATTTTTTTACTGTCACAAAAATATTTCTTGTTGAATACAAAAAAGATTAAGAATATTCTACTTTATAGATGAATACTCCGTCAATATTATCTACACTCGGAGGATAGAATAATTTCAGAGTCATACCATCTTTCTTTACTTCGGTCTTTATGTCTATTGAAGCTATCTGGCTAGCTTGGGAGTTATAGACCATTGAAGAATTGAAAAACGGCATATAAATGTAGCTAAGCCCATTTTGAGTCCCTTGTGTTAAAATCCATTCTGGATCTGATTCAAAAAGAGAGGCTGCTATGTATTTTGGTTTTTTATCTTTTACAAATTCATAAAATCCGGCTTCTCCCTCACTATAATTCAATAAGGATTTATCTCCTCTTGCCTTACCTTCTCCCAGGGGGTCAAAAGGATAAGTTGATCTTTCTGAATAATAGGTTATTTGCGGCAAAGAATTGGACATAACTATGTCTCCTGGATTTGAATCTGCTTTAATCAATTCCCCAGCCTGTCTAATTTCAGAATAAGAAGTTAATTTCCCTTCTACAAGATTGTTTGACCAAATAAAATTCGGAACCATACACAAAATCAAAACTGCAAAAAGGAGTGCAAAAATTACTTTTTTGTTGAGTTTTAGATATTTAGCAAGTAATTTTTCTACAAAGATTAAAGGGGAAACTGCAATTAAAAACAAGAACGGCAGTGCTGCAGTGATATATCTTTGTTCGACATAAGAAACAGAACCAATATAACCCATGATTAAAAATAAAGATAATATCCATAAAACAACAAAGAACTTATTTTTTAAGACGTCATCTTTTTGTATCTTGTCTAAACCGATTATTAAATCTCCCAAGAAATAAATTATTCCAATTAGCAGCAGGATAAACATCGGGAAATACATCATGTAAGAAAGACCATCCCCATTATCCCCCACAAAATATTTGAACATTGCTAATGAAAAAGCCCTTACATTTCCTGACGCTACAGGATGTGAAGCACTCTCTATTCCAAGATAATGAGAAGCCAAATCTAAAACCGGGTTTCCATAATGCATTGAATAAAAAATCAAATAAGGAACAAGGAAAAGTAAAAATATTCCCAAAGTTATCCATAACTGTTTATTCTTAAAGAATTTTAATTTTTCTTTTAATAAAATATAAATTAAAAATGGGGGGGCTAACATTAGAGACTGCATTCTTGTTAAAACCGCCAGAGCAAAACATGCCCCAAATAAGTAAAGGAATTTATTTCCTTCCTTAAGTACATAACCTTTCCAAAAGAAAAGAAGAGAAAGCAATAAGAAAAAGGCAGCTGGAATATCTGTCAAAAGCCTTCCTGTGAAAAATAATAAGATCCATGATGCAGTCAAGCAAACGCTTGCAAACAAAGCTAATTTTTTATTAAACATCTTAGAGATGATAGAATAAGAAACTGCGACTATTCCTGTAGAGAAAAGAACTTCTAAAAACCTCATGGCTATTTCCCCAATCCCTAATTTAAAGAATAATGCTCCGATAAGCGGGAAAAGGAATCCTCTTCTATAATACCATATATCTCTTATGTCCAGCCCAAGCCCCCACCTTTTTGCGGTAGATAAGTAATCTGCTTCATCCCACCAAAGGGGCTGATTCATAGTTTGAAAGAAGATGTACATCCTTAACACAAAGGCTGCGATTAAAACTGCCAGAAAAACCTTATCATAATTATCTTTTATCCAACCGAAACATAAATTTTTGAGTTTATTTTTCCTCTTTTCAACTTCTTCTTCCATTAAAAATAGTGTGTTAAGAGGTTTTTATTTGTTATTATTCTCGATTAAACTGGTTGAAGAATTCATCCATGACCATCCTAAATTCATCTTTAACACCAGTTTTTTCAAAAAAGCTATAAGAATCGTTCAATGCGGAAGTTAATCGTTTTAAATGAAAATCTCTCCCTTTCTTATTTTCAATTAATCTTTGTTCTGCTATCCCCTTATCCTCTTCGTTGCTAGTTAAGATGGTCTTTTTATTATCATTTATATGCTGTATCCTTGAAGCTGTACCAGATGCATTTTTTATTACTGAAGCAAGGGAGTAAACTTCTTTGAATTCTTGGGGGTTGAGGACATCTGCCCCATTTGATTTCAATAATTCCCTGTAGACAAAGACATTCTCTCTTTTGCATTCTTCTGGTGCATCTCCCAATCCTGAATTGGGAGTTTCCTGGAATGCAATTAATTCAAATTGGGGAGGTCTGTAACTTGTACTGCCAAGATCTATTGCAACAACACCTTCTTTAGCTTCCACCCAATTTAGAGGAGTTGCATCTCTATAGAATAATTTATGTTCTGGAGCAGTCAAAGAGGGTTTTGTTTGATTTAATAAGGATTCTAATGAATCAACCGAATGAAGATTGTTTGCCCTTAAAATTTTCAAAGTTCTCCCGATTAAAATGTCAAATTCCCCTTTATCAAATTCCCCAAAATATACTTGTGCTGCATCAGGATTATCCCGATATAATCTCCAACCTTTAGCAGTTATTTCGGCAGATCGCTCTAATACTTTTAGAACGTCTTCCTTTCTAATTTTATTTTTAAATATTTGATCATAAGTTTTACCTTGTACTTCTTCCACAGCCAATGCATATTCTTCACCCAATTCAAAGGTAGTTGATTCTGGCGCACCAGGTAGATTTAATTTGTTTTTAAAGAGGTTGTACCATAAGGATTCTGTATCCATCTCTTTTTTATCCTTCCCCCCAGTAAGCCTACTTTTTGAGATTTTAACATAAACCCCTGGAGAACTGTTTAATCCGGAAATGTAAAAAACGTCATGCATTGTTTGTTGCACTACTTTTTGGATTGTATCTAAAGAGGTTCTTTTTTCTATAAATTTTTTTCCTTCCGAAGATTGAATATCATTCTTAAACTGATCTGTTGAGTACATAATTTCAGAGGACTAAACTTATTTTTAAATTATTGTGTATCTGAAGTATATAAAAAATTTAATTATTCAGAATTGTCTTTGGTTAGTTCGCATGGAAGGATTATTCCACCCCGACCCTTAACCATATCAGCGATAATATCTTTTCTTTCTGGATTGCATATTAAAAACATACATCCTCCCCCACCTGCACCGCTAATTTTTCCCCCATAAGCTCCAAGACTGATTGCATTTTCATATAGCTCTTCTATAACATCTTTTGTGGTTTTAGAGCTTAATTGCTTTTTTAGCTCATATTCTTTATGTAATAAATCCCCTAATTTTTTTATGTCTCCTTCTGAAAGAGCATATTTAATGTCTAGGGTATTTGCCCTTTTTTCAAGCAATATTTGTTTTACTGCTTCTTCGTTCTGCAATAGCATTTTCTCCTGTTCTGCATGAAGTTGATTTCCAGAAATATCTCTTGGAGATAAATAAAATAGGAGAAGACTATCTTCAATTTTTTTAAGGAAATTAAAATTGACCTTGCATGGAATAACAATTGTTTCTGCAAAATCATCTTTGTCTCTTATTTTTTTAAATTCCATATAGTTAAAACCATTAGCATAAGACATTGCAAACTGATCTTGATAACCCCCCCTTATGCCCATATTTATTCTTTCTATCTTATAAGCAAGGTATGCTATTTTTTGGGGGTCATAATCATAAATATCTTTTCCCTGTAATTTATATAAAGCATTAATAAGAGCAATTCCGATACTAGAAGATCCCCCCAACCCACTCATTTCTGGAGCATTTGTTTCTAATATAATCTCTCCTTTAAATTCAGGATAAACTTCCATAATGGTTGCAGCAATAATATCTTTTTTAGAATCATCCTCTACATGTTCAATGATATATTCTTTTCTTGATTTAGCTTCATCCCTATCATGATAGAAGGGATTTTCAATTTTCACTTTTATATCATTGCACTGGTCTATTCTTTTTACAGTGCATTTACAACCACAAGAAGAAATTGTTGTGTTAACAACGCAACCCCATCCTAATTTTTCAAGATAATAATCTGTATCCCCCCCGTTACCAAAGTTTAATCTTGCTGGAGCATACGCAGATGCTTCCTTTAATCCATTATTTATGTCCAGATAATTTTTGAATAATTCATGTTCAACGATATCACAGATGATATGGGCTATCCCAATATGAGCTTCCTGAATTCTAGGAGTGTCATTTGAAGGAACTCGAATAACTAGATCAGATATCAAAGCGGCTCTCCCCCCGTTCTGTCCAGTAAGAAGAATTGTTTTTGCTCCTTTGTTTTTGGCCATCTCTAAACCTTTGATAACATTTTTCGCGTTTCCACTTGTACTTAAACCAACTACAACGTCCCTGCAGTTTACGAGAGATTCAACTTGTTTGGAAAAAACGTTTTCATACCCAGTGTCATTTGCAATGGCAGTTAACACGGAAGTATTTGTAGTCAAAGCTAAACAATCCATCATCGGTCTGGTTGGAATTCTAAAAAAATTAACAAACTCCCCTGCAATATGCTGGGCATCTGCTGCGCTCCCGCCATTTCCGAATAATACTAATCTGCCATTTTCTTGGTAAGCTTCCAAAATCCAATTTGCGGCAAGTTCAATTTCATCCAGAGATTCTTGAGAGATTTTCATTTTTATGTAAGCGCCTTCCATTAAGTCTTTTTTTATTTTTTCTTTCATTCTGCCTCCCAAATGTCTAATCCTTCGTGATCAAAATTGAAATCTATTACCTTTGCTCCATTTTCCTGAAGTTTTTCAACAAGAGTTGGTTCCTTATCTGGTTCTGCATAAAATAACATATGCCCCCCTCCACCTGCACCCATTAATTTTCCACTGATTGCTCCATTCCTCTTAGCTATTTCATATAATCGGTCAATATAAGAATTGGTAATGGCTGGATCAAAAATTTTCTTAGTCATCCATTCTTTTTCCATACATTTAGCAAATCCATTTAGATTCCCATTTTCTAGATGGTTTTTCATTTCTATAGCCAAAGCTTTTAATCTGTCTAACACCTCAATTTTTTTAGATTTAGAAGTTTCTTTCTTCTGCCCCCTTAAGATTTCATCGGTATTCCTTCTTTTACCGATATAGAATAGAACTAGATGTTTCTCTAACTCCCTTAAGGTATCCTTACTCATGTTTATGGGATTTATTATAGTTGTCCCATCTTTTTGAAATTCAATAGAATTAATACCCCCAAACGCTGAGGCAAATTGATTCTGTTTTCCACCGAATACGCCCAATTCATGTGAAATTATTCCATACGCTTCTTCTGCAATATTGCGTTTATCAAAAGACCTATCTTTTAATTTGTATATTGCCCCAAGAATTGCTATTGCTAAAGATGCATTTGTCCCTAGTCCACTATTAGGAGTAGCATCATTTCTTAAAAATATTTCTTTATTCTCTATCTGCAATCTTTTAAAAATGGCACGAACTAAATCCAAATCTCCTTCATATTTTATGCTCTTTAAATTAGGAAATTCCAAGGTATTTTTGTTCTCAAGATTTATTTTTATTCCCCCATCGAAATTCTTAAGGCTAGCATAAGCATATTTGTTTATTGCCGCATTTATAACAAATCCCCCATTTTTTTCTACATATTGAGGTAAATCAGTCCCACCTCCACCAAACTCAATTCTCGCAGGAGCTCTACCTCGAATAATCATTTTCTTTCTTCCAGGGATAAAGAGATTTATGTTATTTCCAAAATTAGATTCTTCAATAATTTTTAATCTTTCAATAGTTCCGATATCTAAAATTAACTCATCAGATACATAACCCATTA
>Ga0265297_10001070_pt1 | contig 68183 bp, 64 predicted proteins | sample Munlanlwell13791_FD_192502 | JGI IMG/M metagenome (GOLD analysis project Ga0265297, IMG submission 192502) | Leachate microbial communities from a municipal landfill in Southern Ontario, Canada - Leachate well 137-91 | ecosystem: Engineered > Solid waste > Landfill > Unclassified | place... | reverse complement strand
ATTGAATATAAGGAATGCGTTCGTCGTTCACCTCCGCTGCGGGTGACACGCGTCGGGGAAATGCTCCCTTTTTATCAAGGAGGTATCGATCATGGCTATGCGTCGTTTGGCTGGGGTTGTTGGGTCCCGTTCTCTTCCCGTTTGTTTTGCTCCGCTCGTTGATCAGGTGGTTTCCTTGCTTCTGTCCTGCAGGTTTGCTGTGGCTTCGGGTGGTGCCGTGGGCGCTGATCAGTTTGCTTTGTCCGCTCTCATTCGTTTTGGTGCTTCTTCCCGCGGTGTTGTTCATTCGGCCTGGTCTTCTATCGCGGGTTTCCCTTCCGCGGTCCGCGCTGATGTGGTTCAGTTCATTGCGGCCGGGGGTCGTGTGGTTTGGGGTTCTGCTTCTGCCGGTGTTTCCCGCTCCTCCGCGGTTTCTGCTCTTCTTGGCCGCAATAGGCGTTTGGTTTCTGCCTCTTCTGTCGTTGTTGCTTTCCTTCATGGCCCTTCGCGCGGTTCTCTTTACACGGTTCGTCAGGCTGTTTCCAGGGGCGTTCCTGTGGTTGTCTTCCTTTGCGGCGGCGGTGCTTGTCTGCCGTCTGATCTGGCTTGTCATTGTTATGTTTTCAATGGGGAGGTGATATAATCATGTCAGATATAACGGTTTTACATTGTTGTGAGCGTTGTTTATGTTCCCTACATTGTAATGGACTAAGAAAAACAAAGTGCCCTCGTTTTCTTAGTCACATCAGATTTCTACACTTGTCCAATGCTCACCGGGAATTAATCTCGGAACTCAAGAATTTAATTTGTGAAAGGAGGACAAGTGTATGAAAGCTGCTATCTATACGAGGGTTTCAACTGACGGCCAGGCCGAGGTCGAGTTTAATTCATGTGAGACGCAGGAGATCAAGATCAGATCGTTCATATCGAGCCAGAACGATATTGAGGTCTTTAAGGTTTATTCCGATCAAGGATATTCAGGCGCGAACATAGACCGTCCCGCTTTACAGGAAATGCTTGACGATATCCGGCAGGGCAAGATCAATAGTGTCATGTCCTACAAAATAGACAGGTTGACCAGATCACCAAAAGATTTTTATCAGCTCGTTGAAATATTTGATCAGCACAATGTCAGTTTTATTTCAGTCACCGAAAGATTTGACACTTCAACTCCGTCGGGTCGTCTTCTCCGCAATATCATGCTTACCTTCGGCCAATTTGAGCGTGAGCTCATCAGCGAGAGGATCAGAGACAAAATGTTTGAACGGGCTAAAAAAGGTATGTGGAACAGCGGACATACTCCTTTTGGTTATAAGAAAGAAAATAAAATGCTTATCATCGAACCTAAGGAAGCGGAGATAGTGCGGCATATTTATGATACCTATGTTTCAACAGGCTCGGTTGCAGCGGTCTACAAAGAACTCAAAAACAAGAAGAAGTTTTATAGAAAGGAACTTACTTTTGCCAATACAAAAATTGATTTTATCCTAAGAAACATCCTTTATACCGGCAAGATCAACTACAAAGGCAGCACAATATACAAAGGTCTCCATGAAGCGATCATTTCGGAAATGCTGTTCGAGGAAGCACAGAAACTGCATCACCGCAGATTAAAGGGAAGAAAAGCCCAAAATTATGCCTTGTTCCCCGGATCTATAAGATGTAGGGAGTGCGGCTCCATAATGAGCTCGGTTTTCACGAATAAGTTTAAGAACGGCAGGCGCGTCAGATATTTCTATTATAGATGTAACGGCATCGTAAAAAGAGACAGGTCATTCTGCGATACAAGAACGGTTAGTGTTGACCGGCTTGATGGATATGTTATGGATAATCTTGATAAAATGGCCAAAAATCAACAATATCTTGATAGTTTGATCTTCACGCTCAATCACGGGTATCAGGATAGGATGGCGGGAGCCGAACTAAACGGGTTTGAAAGTTATTTTACCGTGGATCGGACCCGGGAAATACTCCAAACCGTTGTTAACGCTTCTAAATTTGACGGTAAAATGGAAAGAAGGCTGATCATGAAAGAGCACATCAAGGAAATACTTTATTCGAAAGACGCCATAGAGGTTGTATTATTTTACGGCGCAAATTGCTCGCCTGCGTCGATTAATAGCTCTGCGATAACAAAAGCGCGCGCGCCAAAACAAAATACGGAGACAGTTTTTTGCACCCACCCGAAAAAAACCCGCCAAAATTCCGCCGCCGAAAAAATAATCGATGAGAAGAAAATTGCGGACAATAAAAACGGCACACCAATAGTTTGTGAAGAAAAAATGGTGGGCGCGGCAGGGATCGAACCTGCGACCTTCTCGGTGTAAACGAGACATTCTACCACTAAACTACGCGCCCGTATCGGCCTATGGCTTATGGCCAACGGCTCATAACATTCATTATAACATTGGGGATAGAAAAAGGCCCTGCATACCGGTTGGATATACAGGGCCCTTCATTAAAAAGCAGAATTACATTCTGTTGTAATCTCTGTCTCTTCTTGGAGCGCCTTCGCTCTTTGGCTTGGCCTCGTTTATGGTGAGCTCTCTGCCGTCCCATTTGTAGCCCGTGAGGGCCGAAATGGCCTTGTCGGCATCAGCGTCATCCATGTCAACGAACCCGAATCCCCGTGAACGGCCCGAAAACTTTTCCATTACGACCCTGGCCGATATCACATTGCCAAATTCGCTGAACTTGGTCTGTAGATCGGCGTCCGTAACGGACCACGGCAGATTCCCGACAAATATCGTCTTTGCCATGAATCTCTCCCTTGATAACTTCTCTGACTTTGCGGCTCATATGCGGCCGCCAAGCCTCGACCTTTACTCGAAAAAATTATACCATATTTTTGGCTGTGGTATAATTAAAACATGGATAAGCTCTTTGTCCGCATCAACTCAGACATAGCGGCGGCCATGAAGTCCGGCGATAAGACCCGTCTTGAAACGCTGCGCATGATGAAGTCCAAGGTCCTTCTGGTGAACGCAAGAGGGGACCTTTCGGACAAGGAAGTGGTCAAGATCCTTTTGACCTATGCCAAAAGCGTCAAAGAGACCGTCGATATCATGACGCAGCACGCAAGGCAGGCGGAAGCAGATCAGGCTAAGAAGGAGCTGGCGATAGTGGAAGACTATCTGCCAAAGATGCTGTCCGAAGAGGAAACAGGTAAATTAATAAAAGAGGCCATATCCTCGCTCGGGATCACCTCTCCAAAAGAGATAGGAAGGCTGATGAAGGAAGTGGTGGCTTTAAGGGCTGATGTCGATGCCGGCCTGGCGCGCAAGATCTTTAATGAATCATTCCAGAACTAACCTCCTCGGCCTTGATGCGGAAGAGATCAAGAAATTCGTCAAAGAGAACGGTCTTGAAAAATTCCGGGCAAAGCAGCTCTGCGACTGGATCTACAAAAAGGGCGCGCCTTCGTTTGACGAAATGACCAACCTGTCAAAAGACCTCCGTGAGAAATTGAAGGATATTGCCGCGGCAGATAAATTATCATTAATGGGTATGCGCAGGGCCGTCCCTGCGCGGGTAGAAAAATACCTTTTTGGATTGAAGGATGGTCAAAAGATCGAAAGCGTAAAGATAGGGGACACCATCTGCGTTTCCACGCAGGCGGGCTGCCCGATGGGCTGTGTTTTTTGCGCCACGGGAAGCAGCGGCTATATAAGGAACCTTTCGCCCGCCGAGATCGCCGACCAGGTCATCCAGATAAAAAAGGGGATAGAAGGCTCCCCTAACATCGTCTTTATGGGAATGGGCGAGCCGCTGCTAAATTACGACAACCTTATGAAAGCGGTCCGTTTGATAAACCTGCCGGATTGCATGAACATAGGCGCCAGAAGGATAACGGTCTCCACCTGCGGGCTTCCCTCGCAGATAAGGAAACTGGCGAACGAAAAGATCCAGTTTAACCTTTCGGTATCCCTCAATGCTTCAAACGATGTTTTGAGGTCTTTTCTGATGCCCGTCAACAAAAAGCACCCCCTTTCCAGCCTTATCGAGGCGGTGCGTCATTATATCAGCAGGACCAACAGAAGGGTTTCCTTTGAGTATGTAATGATAATGGGGGTCAACGATTCCATAAAGGATGCCAAGGAGCTTTCTGTTATGCTCAAGGACATGCTCTGCCATGTCAACCTTATACCCTTCAATCCGCACGAAGGCAGCGATCTGGAACCTTCTTCGCCAAAGAGGCTGCAGTTCTTCCAAAACATGTTGGTGCGGAGCGGCACAAATGCTACAATTAGGAAAAGCGCCGGCGGAGATATAAATGCCGCCTGCGGACAATTGACCCTTCGACTCGCTAGCGCTCGCTCAGGGCAGGCTTGTACCGAGCGACGAGCGTAAGCGAGGAGTCGAGGTGCCCGTGTAGCTCAGTTGGTAGAGCACGTCATTGGTAATGACGAGGTCATCGGTTCAATCCCGATCGCGGGCTGTTGCGCGGGGCCATTGACGCTGGCATTATGGTATAATATAATTTCAGTATTAAAATCAAGGAGGAAACAAAATGGCAAGAGAAAAGTTTGAGAGGAAAAAGCCCCATGTAAATGTCGGGACGATCGGGCATGTCGATCACGGAAAGACCACCCTGACCGCGGCCATCACAAAAACGATGTCGTCAAAAGGTTATGCCAAGGCAAAGGCCTTTGACGAGATCGACAGCGCACCGGAAGAAAAAGCAAGAGGTATTACGATCGCTATCGCCCATGTGGAATATGAAACAGATAAAAGACATTATGCTCACATAGACTGCCCCGGACACGCCGACTATGTTAAGAACATGGTCATCGGAGCCGCCCAGATGGATGGAGCCATACTTGTGGTGAGCGCCGCCGACGGCCCCATGCCCCAGACCAGAGAACACATCCTTCTTGCCAAACAGGTCAATGTCCCTTCCATCGTCGTATATCTGAACAAGGTGGACATGGTCGACGATAAGGAACTGGTGGAATTGGTGGAAGTGGAGACAAGAGAGCTCCTGAAGAAATATGAATTTGACGGCGATAAGATACCGTTCGTCAAAGGCTCCGCGTTAAAGGCCCTTGAATGCGGCTGCGGAAAATCCGACTGCCAGTGGTGCAAATCCATATATGAGCTGATGGACGCTCTTGATTCCTACATTCCCGACCCGAAGAGAGATCTTGATAAACCTTTCCTTATGCCGATCGAAGATGTCTTTACGATCACCGGCAGAGGCACTGTGGGAACAGGCAGGATAGGTAGAGGCAAGGTCAAGGTAGGAGATGAGGTGGAAATAATCGGGCTCGGGAGCCAGAAAAAGAGTATTGTCACCGGTATAGAGATGTTCAGGAAGACCCTGGACGAAGGTCTGGCCGGGGACAACGTAGGCATCCTTCTCAGGGGCATAGAAAAAGATGATATCCAGAGAGGCATGGTCCTTGCAAAGCCAGGTTCCATCAAGCCTCACAAGAAGTTCGAGGCCCAAATATATGTTCTAACCAAAGAAGAAGGCGGAAGGCACACTCCTTTCTTCCCGGGCTACAGACCGCAGTTCTATGTGGGGACCACCGATGTTACCGGGGCTATCCAGCTTCCCGATAAAGTGGAGATGGTCATGCCGGGCGACAACATCGTCATGAAAGTGGAACTGATAACAGACATAGCCATAGAAGAAGGCCTGCGTTTTGCCATCAGGGAAGGCGGGCACACGGTCGGGGCGGGCGTAGTTTCCAAGATAATAGAGTAGGTTGTCTAACAGATGATAAAAAAACCCCGAAGCAGTTCGGGGTTTTTTATTTATACGGAAAATAGCAGGACATGAAGAAGCACCCTCTCATAAAAGCAGCGCTCCTTATTCTTATCATTTCCGCGGTCGTTTTTGGCGCCTATTTTGGCGACCGGTTCTATATGGAAGAAAGGATCGATCAGGGCTTTTACATAGGCAGTGTGCCGGTGAGCGGCCTTACCAGGCAGGAGGCGGTTTTAAGACTTTCGACTTTTGAAGCGGACAGTGTTATAGAAAGACTTCCCGCGCTTGTCCTGGAAGAGGACAAACGCCAGATAAGGTACGAGTTCAAGCCCTCGCAGGCCGGTCTGATACTTTTTCCGGAAGAATCAGTTGACAGGGTAATACAGATCTCCCAGAGAGAAGGCTATCTGGGCAGGATTTCTTACGGGCTTGGCAGGAAAAGGAGAGAGGTCCCTCCTGTCATGAAGGTGGCAAATGAACTGCATTTGAAGGCCCTTATCGCCCAGGTGGCTTCTTATATTGACAGGGACAAAGAGAACGCGAGATTTTTGATCTCAAAGGACCCGTCGGGAAGGACCAGGGTGTCCATAAGACCGCACACTACAGGCAGACAGTTGAAACGAGAAGAGACTAGGCTGCTGCTAAAAAGTTCTCTGGAAAATGGAGCTTTGGAGTCTGCTGTAATACTCGATCTGGCCCGTCCCAGGATAAGCCGGGAGATGCTCCAGAGCATTCCCAGCGCCGAGGTCATCGGCAGTTACACCACCTACTATGGGACCCATGATTCGCCAAACAGGATCTCCAACATCTATCTGGTATCCTCATTTGTCGATAATACCTTTCTGGCCTCCGGCGAAGTTTTTTCGCTCCTTCCTCTTATAGGCGAGTTCACAGGGGAAAGAGGTTTTAAAGAGGCTTATGTGATCATTGGGGATGAACTGGTGCCGGAATACGGCGGAGGGGCGTGCCAGATAGCCACCACTCTCTATAACAGCGCCCTCATGGCGGACCTTGAGATAGTTAACAGAAGGAACCACGGCATGTATTTTTCCATCTACCCTCTGGGAAGGGACGCTACGATCTATCCTCCTTCCACGGACCTAAAGCTCAGGAACAATACCGGGCATCCTGTCGTGATACAGGCTGTTCCGTTCAAGAAAGGGCTGACCTTCAGGATCATAGGTGCTCCCTCGGGCAAGACAGTATCTTTTTCTCCTGCGGCAATAAGATACAGATATGAGATAGTGACAACAAAAGATCCGACTTCCGAGGTCCCTGAGGAAAAACTGGTGCAGACAGGAGCGTTCTGGACCACGGTGACAAGGACCGTCAAGAAGAACGGTGCGGTAATAAAGAAGGAGACCATCAAGAGTTATTACAAGCTTCACGGCGATAAAAAGAAAGTGAAAATAAGAAGACGGGAGCCCAGATGAGGATGTGATATAATCTTTTTGTCATGAGCCAGCTGGCAAGAGACTGCCTGAAGAACCTTTCGAAATATATCCCCGGCAAGCAGGAAGAGGATGTCAAAGAAGAGTTCGGCTTAAGCAGTGTTATAAAGCTTGCCTCCAACGAAAACCCCCTCGGCTCCAGCCCAAAGGCTTTAAGTGCTGCTAAAAAGGCCCTCAAAGAGTCCTCAAAATATCCCGACCAGCACCATGTTCCTCTAAGGAACGCGCTGGCAGACAAGTTCGGCCTTCTTCCCGATAATTTTGTGGTTGGCAACGGCTCTGATGAAATCATGCTTTTGATCGCGCAGACTTTCCTTAGCGCAGGGCAGGAAGCCGTTCTGTCCGATAATACTTTCAGTGTCTACGAATTTGTGACTAAACTTATGGACGGCAAGCCGCTTCATGTAGTCTTAAAAGACCATGCTTACGATATTGACGGATTTGTGGAAAAGATAAACAGTAAAACAAAGCTGGTATTTCTATGCAATCCCAACAATCCGACAGGAACGATAGTAGCCGCAGGAAAGATAGAAGATCTATTGTCTAAAGTCTCTAAAGACACAGTAGTGGTCGTTGACGAGGCTTACGGGGACTATTGCGAGAGAGAAGAATTCACTTCTGCTGCCGGATTGATAGGCAAATATGATAATCTGATCGTTCTTAAGACCTTTTCAAAAATATACGGGCTTGCCGCATTGCGCGTGGGGTACGGAGTTGCCAGCAAAAAACTTATAGAGTGCCTTAATCTGGTCAAAATGCCGTTCAATGTGAACCGTATCGGTCAGATCGCCGCACTGGCAGCGCTTGACGACGCGGAATTCGTCAAAAAAAGCATTAAGAACAATTCCCTGGGCAAAAAATACCTGTATAAAGAACTGTCGAAACTAGGGCTCAGCTTTCTAAAGACCCAGGCGAATTTTATTTATATAGATCTCAAAAGGAACGCAGAAGAGGTCTTTGTCAAACTGATGCAGCGGGGGATAATAATAAGGCCTCTAAACTCGTTCGGCCTTCCCACGGCGATAAGGGTCACGATCGGCAAACCCTTCCAGAACAGGGAGTTCATCAGATCATTAAGGGAAATACTTTAGGATGTCCGAGCCAAAAAGAACAGCGCTTTATCAAGAGCACTTAAGGCTCGGGGCCAAAATGGTGGACTTTGCCTCCTGGGTCATGCCGGTACAGTATACAGGCATAATCGAAGAGCACAATTACGCCAGACAGGGCTGCGGGCTTTTTGATATAGGGCACATGGGCCAGATAAAGACCGACGACTTTGACGCTTTGCAGAGGCTTACCTCCAATGACCTGGCCAAATTAAAGGACAACCGCGCGCAGTATTCTTTTGTCCTTAACGAAAGAGGAGGCATCCTGGACGACATCCTTGTTTACAGGACCGGGAGCGAATTTCTGGTGATAGCCAATGCCTCCAACGCGGACAGGGTTTTTTCGCATTTTTGCCGCAGTTCAAAAAAGTTCAAACTACTCTATGATTCAAGCACCGCTGTGGCCATCCAGGGGCCTCAGGCGGCTTCTATTGTGCAAAAACTGACCAAGACCGACCTTTCCGCTTTAAAGCACAGGGATTGTGTATGGATGGAGGTCCTGGGGGTAGAGGTATTTGCTTCAAGGTCAGGGTATACTGGAGAGGACGGCTTTGAGTTCTTTTTTGACAGGTCTTATGCATCCCGGCTGTGGGACGGGTTCATTTCTGAAGGCGCAAAAGCGTGCGGCCTGGGATCCAGGGACAGCCTGCGGCTTGAAGCGGGACTCCCGCTCTACGGCCATGAACTGGACGAAGATACAACGCCTCTTGAGGCAGGCCTCTCTTTTGCCGTTGACCTTGGAAAAAGCGAATTTACCGGGAAAAAAGCTCTGGAGGAGCAGAGAGCCTCAGGCATAAGTAAAGTGCTCTCCGGATTTGAAGTCCTGGACAAGGCTATAGCCAGACAGGGCTGCGTATTGATATCAAAAGGCAGAAAGATCGGAGCTGTAACATCCGGGACATTTTCCCCGACTCTGAAAAAGCCGGTCTTTATGGGATATGTCGAGCCGGGCTCTGTTTTACCGGATGGAGAAATAACCGTGCAGATCAGGGAGAAACTGCACCCCTCAAAAATGGTAAAACTGCCGTTCTATAAAAGATATGCTAAAATTAGTTAGCAAACTTGATCGCGGGAGGTAATGATTTGAAACCGGAAGAGATAAAATATACCAAAGAACATGAATGGATAGCGCCAGACGGAACTGTGGGGGTGAGCGATTATGCTCAAAAAGAGCTCGGAGATGTGGTTTTTGTAGAGCTGCCGGAGGCCGGCAAAACGCTTGAGGCCGGACAGGAGCTCTGTGTCCTGGAATCGGTAAAGGCCGTATCAAGCGTTTACAGCCCTGTATCCGGAAGCGTTCTCAAAGTCAATGCCGCCCTGTCCTCGTCTCCGGAACTCGTCAACCGTGAGCCTTACGGAAGCGGTTGGATCGCAAAACTGAAGATCAAAGAAGCCTCTCAGCTTGAAAGCCTGATGGACCTGGCGTCCTACCAGAAGTACTTAGATGAGCTACATCCCAAACACTGACGACGACAGAGGGGCTATGCTCAAGGTCTGCGGGGCTGCTTCTGTCGAGGAGCTGTTTTGTGATGTCCCCAAGGCGCTCAGGAACCCTCAGATCGATCTGCCGCAGGCTCTTTGTGAGATGGACCTTGCAAGAGAGCTGAGATTGCTGAGCGGCAGCAACAAGTCCGTTTCCAAAAAACCGAGTTTTCTTGGGGCAGGGGCCTATAACCACTATATCCCGTCCGTTGTAAAGCACATTGTTTCAAGGTCCGAATTCTACACGGCCTATACCCCGTACCAGCCGGAGATCAGCCAGGGGATACTTCAGGCGGTCTACGAATACCAGACCATGATATGCCGCCTTACGGGTATGGATGCGGCCAATGCCTCAATGTACGACGCTTCTACCGCTATGGCAGAAGCAGCTCTGCTTGCCTCTTCATATACAAAGAAAAAAGAAGTGGTAGTTTCATCAGCGGTCAACCCCTTTTACCGCCGGGTCCTTTCCGCATATGCTGCCGGTTCCGGACTAATGCTCAAAGAGGTCCCGTTCCAGGATGGGATCACAGACCTTTCCGCGGCAAAAAAGATCATCGGGGAAAACACCGCCTGCGTGATCGTACAGCAGCCTAATTTTTTCGGCTGTCTTGAAGAAGTATTTGACCTTTCAAAGGCGGCCCATGATAAAGGGGCTCTTTTTGTCGCATGCGCGGACCCGGTCTCTCTTGCGGTGTTGAACAGCCCGTCCGAATACGGGGCCGATATTGTTGTCGGAGAAGGCCAGCCGCTAGGCAACCCTTTGAATTTCGGAGGCCCTTATCTTGGTATCTTTGCCGTAAAGAAGCAGTATCTAAGGTATATGCCCGGCCGCGTTGTCGGAAAAACCCAGGACTCATCCGGGATGCCGGGCTATGTACTGACACTGCAGACCAGAGAGCAGCATATAAGGAGAGAAAAGGCCACCTCCAATATCTGCAGCAACGAGGCTCTCTGCGCGCTTGCCGCGTGTGTTTATCTGACCTCAAAAGGGGATGGCGGCCTGCTTGATGTGGCGCAAGCCTGCCATAATAAGGGAGAAGACTTAAAACGCAGGATAACATCGATAAAAGGTTTCTCTCTTGCTTTTGACAGGCCCTTTTTCAGAGAGTTCGCTGTGAGATTGCCGAAGCCGGCACGGAAGATAAATGAACTTCTTTCGGAAAAAGGGATAATTGGAGGGCTTCCTCTGGAAGACCTGTACCCGGGCCTTAAGGACCACATGCTTTTTTGCGTTACGGAGATGAATACTGAAGAAGAGCTCGAGATGCTTTGCTGCGCGCTAAAAAATGTATGAGCCAAGGACATACCGCTCGCTGGTAAAAACCGGGGACCTGGTCTCTTTTGAGGTCGTTGAGGCCGAAACCGACCTGCTGATCTGCGCGGACAGGGACCTTGCCCCAAAAGTAAAAGAACTGGTCAAAAAGGCCCGGATCGACCTCACAAAATATATACTAAAACACCCCAATTTTGAGAAAAGTTTTGTCCCTCTGCCTTCTGATATAGGAGCGCCTAAAATAGTAGCAGAGATGCTCAGGTGTTCAAAAAAAACCGGTGTAGGGCCCATGGCTGCGGTCGCTGGCGCCGTGGCCGAATATGTGGGGAAAAGGCTTCTTAAATATTCAAAGCAGGTGATAGTTGAGAACGGCGGGGATATCTATATAAAGAGCTCTATCCCGCGCAGAGTATCCGTTCTTGCCGGCGGCTCTCCTTTTTCCGGCAGGATAGCGCTTGAGATAGGTCCCGAAGATACTCCGATAGGGATCTGCACTTCTTCCGGTACAGTAGGGCACTCGCTCAGTTTTGGGAGCGCGGATGCTGTGGCAGTTTGTGCAAGGTCTGCCGCTCTTGCCGATGCCGCCGCAACAGCCATCGGCAATGCCGTAAAGACCGGAAAGGACCTTGAGAAGGGCGTGCTGGCCGCAAAAAAGATCAGAGGCCTGCACGGAGTCCTTATAGTTAAGGACGACAAAATAGGGGTCTGGGGAAAAATTAAAATATGCGGCACCTGACGGTTTGCGGCCCTTGACAAGATAAAGGGTTTAGAGTTAGCATAAATCAAGTTTTGTCGAACCCGAAAGGTGGTGAAAGAATGAAAAAGTTATTGGCAGTAGCGCTCATGGTTTCATTTGCCCTGATGATCGTGTCCACCTCTTTTGCCAGGACTCTTGAGGAAGAAAAACAGGCTGTAAGAAAATACCTCAAAGTCGTAGACGCTAAGATCATAAAGTTCAGGAAACAGGGCAACACCAAGAAAATGAAACAGATGCAGGCGGAAAAGAAGGCCACTTTGAAAAGATGGGAAGCCCTCAAGGCAAAGGCGGAATCTGAAGAAACAGAGGCCGCTGCTCCATGGGTGCCGCCCGCTCCAAAACCGATAAGCCCTGCCCAGGAATCATCCAAAGCCAAGGCTGCTCCCGTAAAAAGCAGCGGGATTTCGCTGGGAGCCAAGATCGGACTTTCGGCAGGCGCCACCGGCATGATAGTGGACCTTGATTATCCTATCTCCGGATTGCTGTCCGGGGTCAAGATCAGAGTGGGAGGCGACTATCTTACCGGAACCAATCCCAACGGCAATGACAGCTATAAGATCTCCGACCTCAGGCTTGGATTTGTATATGCTCTGGATATGTTGAAATCCGAGGATATGCCGATAGACTGGTATGTTACGGGTTCTTTCCTTTACCCGTGGAAAGTGAATGCGGGCAGGACCGGTTCGTGGGGTATCGAGGCGGCCCTTGGAGGCAACTATGTTGTTGAGGATTTCGGATGTATCTACGGTGAAATTGGTTATGGAGGGATAAAATACGCCTCATCTCAGCCGGCGCTGAAAGCCATGTCGGCAGCGGTCGGATACAGCTATCTGTTCTGACCGGGCAACACTTCGGCTTTACTAAGGCCCCCGCAACCCGGGGGCCTTTTCTTTCTTGAAATGACCTGTGCGGTGTGTTATCATCTAAAAAAATCCCTGATGTTTAATCATGCAAAAACAAAAGCGGGAGCGGTCGCTGTCCTTGTTATTTTTTTTGTCTTTGCCTTGTCCGCATGGACAATGCAGGCATATGCGAACAAGGATGCAAAGGATTCTCTAAAAGAAAAACAGGACCAGCTGGATGAAATATATAAAAAGCTGGAGCAGAGCAGGCGCAAGCTGAGAGAGACAAAACAGCAGGAAGAAAGCGTAATAAACAGGCTTTTCATTATCAACAGAGACCTCAAAGTGACAAAAGGCCAGCTCTCAAGGGCGCAGGACCAGATCCAGAGGAACGAGAACAAGATCGGATACCTTAGAGGTTCGCTTGCTGAAACAAAGGCAAAAATGGATTCAAAGAGCGCACTTTTTTCAAAAAGGCTCAACGAAATATACAGAACGGGCGGAGTAAATCTTTTCGGGCTTCTTCTGACCGCCGACACATTGGCCGACTTCATAAGCCGTTCTTACTTTTTCGAGAAGATCATCGGAAGGGACATTGGTATCGTGGATCAGCTTACGCAGGAACACTCAAAGCTCAGTTCTACCAAGGAAGAGCTGGAAGGCGTGACCATAGAGATAAAAAAGCTTGCAAGGAACATACAGAGCAAGAAAACATATATCGAGAATCTGGCAGAAGAAAAACAGAAGGTCTACAAATCTCTCGAACAGAGAAAGCGCGAGTATGAAAAGAACATTGCGGAACTGGAACAGAGCTCAAAAGAGATAGAGAACATGGTCAAGAAAATGCTTGCGGAACGCAAGGCAAAAGGCCTGGCCGGCCCCCAGGGTACCGGGACATTCATCTGGCCTCTCTACGGCAGAATAACTTCGACCTTCGGATATAGGAGGAGCCCTATCTGGGGCGGAAGGAGTTTCCACACCGGTCTTGATATTGCCGCATCGCACGGCAGCCCCATTAAAGCCGCTGACGGGGGAGAAGTGATATACTCCGGATGGTGGAGAGGATATGGAAAACTGGTCATACTTGACCATGGCAAGGGTATTTCCACTCTGTACGCGCACATGTCCAGGATCTATGCGCAAAAGGACCAGAAGGTGGCAAAAGGCCAGGTGCTTGGGCTGGTCGGAAGCACGGGTTGGTCAACCGGCCCGCATTTGCATTTTGAAGTAAGAAAAGAAGGCGTTCCAAAAAATCCTGTAAGCTGGCTGCCAAGGTAAGGGGAAAGCATGGAAAATAGGAAGAGGAAGGGATTTATAAACTGGGCTGCGATGTCCCTGGCGCTTTTATTGATCGCTCTTGCAGTTTCCGGAGCGCAGAGAGTAAGGGCGGCGGATGAGTTGAACAGCAAATTACAGGTCTTTCTTCAGGTAATTGACATCGTTAAAAGCGATCATGTAGAAAAGGACCTTGATGACAAAAAGATGGTTTACGGGGCCATAAGAGGGTTCCTCGAAGGGCTTGATGATCCATACACGAGGTTCATGGAGCCGCCTGCCTTCAAAGAGATGAAAGCCCGGCTCAACGGTTCGTACAGCGGGATAGGGATATACATAGGACTCAAGAAAAAAAAGCTGATAGTCATTTCCCCCATTCCTGACACCCCGGCTGACCGGCTCGGGCTAAAAGCAATGGACCATATAGTTACCATAGAGGGCAAGCCAACCAGGGATATGGGCCTTGAAGAAGCGGTAAGTATGATCCGGGGCCCCAAAGGCACTGCGGTGAAGATCGGGATACTGAGAGGCAAAGAGAAAAAGCAAAAAGAATACAGGATCATCAGGGACAAGATCACCATTAAGAGCGTGGAGTATAAGGTCCTCGATAAAGACAGCGGGTATATAAAATTGAACACTTTTGAGAACCTTAATGCTAACAAAGAAATGGAAAAAGCCATCAAGTTCATGGAAGGCAAAAAGATGAAAGGGCTCATCCTTGACCTGAGAGGCAACGGCGGAGGACTTCTTGCCAACGCGGTGGAGATCTCCAATATGTTCCTTAACAAAGACCTTCCGATCGTTGCCACCGTTGACAGGGACGGGCAGAGGGATGTCATATATTCCTACGGCCCTGGCATCTGGAAAAAACCTCTGGTGGTCCTGATAGACCAGAGCAGCGCAAGCGCTTCCGAGATCCTTGCTGGGGCGATAAAGGACAACCATGTGGGCACCATAGTCGGATATCACTCTTTCGGCAAGGCCTCTGTCCAGAATATAAGACAGCTCCAGGACGGATCAGCTCTACTTGTGACGATAGCCAAATACCAGACGCCGAGCGGCCTTGACATCTCGAAAAAAGGCATAATTCCGGATATAATTGTCAAAACAGGCAGGGAAAGGGACCTTTCAAACGGAACGGAAGAGGCCGTTTCAGAAGAAGATGATGATGAGCCGGTCATGGACAAAGACCCTGCAAAGGATGTGCAACTGATAAAAGCGCGTGAGATCTTAAAAGGAAAGATATCCGAAACGGTCAAGAAAACCGGGAAGGGGGAATAAGATGCTTTCCAGAATAATAGCTGCGGCTTTGATCTTTTTTGCCGGCGTCCTGGCTCCGGCTTTTTCCTACATGGGAGACAACTATGTCATAGGCCCAGGCGATGTCCTGGAGATAAGGGCCTGGAACAGCAGCAATCCGGACCTTCTGGTGGTCAATCCCGTAGGTGTGGGTGTTGTAGCCACCACTCTTATCGACCAGCATGCGGTCACGGTGTCCCGCGATGGAAGGATCTATGTTCCTATGGTGGGGGCCATCAAGGTCGAAGGGAAGACCATAGCAGAGCTGGAGGATGTTCTTGACAGGGGCCTGAGCTTTTATTTGAAGGGCGGGAAAGTCAAGGTCCTGATAAAAACCCCGAAAACCATTAAAGCCTATGTAATGGGGGAAGTGTCCCGCCCCGGAATGTACGGGATCCCTGACGGGAATGCAGAAGAGTTAAGGGTCATGAACTTTATAAACGCTTCGGGGGGGTTTACCGCGCTTTCGGACATGGGCAATATCAAAATACTCCGCAAAAATGGCTCCAGTCAGGAAGCCTCCTTTGTTGACCTAAGAAAACTGGTCTCAAAAACGGATATAGAGCAGAACAGAATGATAAAAGACGGCGATACCATAATAGTTCCGCAGATCTACAACCAGGTATATGTGCTGGGACTTGTCAATAAGCCAGGTCCGGTACCGTATGTTCAAGAGGCCAGCATAGCCGATTACATTGCCCAGGCAGGCGGTTTTGCCAAAGTGGCCGCTTCCGACAGCGTGGCAGTGCTTAGAGGGAACCCTTCTAGTCCAACTGTTATCAAAGTCGGCATGAGAAGGTTCTTTGACTGGGGAAAAGGGGTCGAAGAGGTAAGCATGCTGCCGGGAGACATTGTGTATGTGCCGCAGAGCTGGTATGCCAATTTCGGGGACCTGGCATCGATCCTGATAGGCTTCAGGGACCTCAGGAACGCGACGAGGGACCTGGCTACGCCCAGCCAGTGGAGGATAGACTTTACAAAGTAGCATGAAAACAATACTCGATGATCCGGAAAAAGTGTTCAAGATAGACAAGAGCGATATGATGTGCCTTGTGGACAGCTTCCCATACATGATGGAAGACGCTCTTTTTATAAGCGATTCCAGCGGCATCAGGCTAAAAGGCGGATTTGACGAAGTAATAATAGCGGGTATGGGCGGCTCCGCCATGGCAGGGGACATCATTAAAACCATCTTTTTTGACAGGTTCTCTTGCCCTGTGCAGGTGGTTAGAGGATACAGCCTTCCCAAAAGCGCCGGCAAGAACACCCTGGTTTTTATCCTAAGCTACTCGGGCAATACGGAAGAGACCCTTTCTGTGCTTAATGAAGCCGTTTCAAAAAAATGCCGCATTGTTACTGTCACTTCCGGAGGCCGCATTAGCGGTATCTCAAAGTCGAAAAAGCTCAGCACTTTAGCCATTCCGGCAGGACTGCCTCCTAGATCCGCGCTTCCTTACATGCTGGTCCCGATGCTGCACATTCTGGATGGAGCAGGCTTTAAAGGACTGGTGCGTGAGTCCCAAAGGGCTGCCACCCTTCTAAAAAGGACCCAGCTCAAATACCGTATGGGGAACCCTTCTTACAAGAACCCGGCAAAAAAGCTTGCGCTGCTGCTTAAGGACAGGATACCTCTTGTTTTTGGTTCCTTTATGGGAACAGAATCGGCGGCATACAGATGGAAGACACAGCTAAGTGAAAACAGCAAGATGACGGCTCTCCAGAACGTGTTCCCGGAGCTTAACCATAACGAACTGGTCAACCTGGGGCTAAAGAGCAACAAAAAATGCGGTTTCCATGCGCTTTTCTTGAGGGATGCGTCGGACAACAAAAGGGTCAAATTAAGATTTGAAATAACAAAAGGCCTTCTGGAAAAAGGGGCAAGCCCCGTTGAAGAGGTCTGGGCGCAAGGCTCATCAAAACTAGAAAAGATCCTGTCTCTTATTCATTTAGGGGATTATGTCAGTGTTTATCTTGCCCTGCTGGGCGGGACAGATCCGACCCCTGTTGATGCCATAGAGGACCTAAAAAAGGCGCTGGCAAAAAAATGAAGGCCATAATAATAGCGGGCGGACTGGGCACAAGGCTGCGGCCTCTTACCTACAACAGGCCAAAGCCGATAGTCCCTATGGTTAACAAGCCTTTTGTCATCCATCAGATAGAACTTCTTAAGAAGCATGGCATCAAAGAAATAATCGTCAATCTGCATTATTTGTCCGACAGCATAGAGGAATTTCTCGGGGACGGAAGCAGGCTCGGGGTAAAGATCTACTATTCAATAGAAGGATCTCCTCTGGGCACTGCCGGAGCGGTAAAGAATGCCGAAGAATTCTTTGACAGCGAACCGATGGTTGCTTTTAACGGGGATGTCCTTACCGATGCGGACATTTCGAGGCTCATCAGTTTTCATAAAAAGAATAAGGCAGTGGCCACTATTGCCCTGACCAGGGTGGAGGACCCAACGCCTTTTGGGCTGGTAATAACCGATGAGAAAGGCAGGGTAAAAAAATTCATAGAAAAACCGGGCTGGAACAGCGTAAGCGTGTCCGGCAACATGATAAATGCCGGTATATATGTCCTAGACCCTTCTATCTTTGCCTCTTTTGGAAAGGGGATAAAATACTCATTTGAAAGAGACTTATATCCAAGATTGCTCGAAGAGGGCAAGCCGGTTTACGGGATCTCTTTCGACTCGTACTGGCTTGATATAGGGAGCCCTAAAAAATATCTTGAGGCCCACAGGGATATTTTGAGAGGCGAGGTCAAAGTCTCCTTTGACGGAAAAAAGAACCAGAACGAGGTCTGGATCTGCGAAGGAGCAAATATCAGTCCTTCGGCCAAACTCAGGGGGCCGTCCATAGTCGGCCCGCACACCAGGATAGCGGCAAATGCAAGGATAAATCCTCATTCAACTATAGGGGACGCTGTCAGGATAAGCGAGGGGGCAACAATAGAGGATTCGGTCATTTTAAGGAATTCTTTAATTGGCAAGGATGTCAAACTGCATGACTGCATAATCGGAGAGAACTGCATAATCGAGGATTTTGCGGAAATAGGAGAGGGCGTGGTACTGGCGGATTATTCGATCGTAAAGAAGGGGTCGAAGTTGGCGTAGAAGGGTAAGGGCAATTGGTGAATTTGCCCGTACAATGAATAAAGAAGAAGCAATAGTAAAGAGAATAATCGCTGATGTGCGCAAGACCGGTGATGCCGCGATAATCAAATATGCCGAGAAATTTGAGAATATCAAGATCTCGGCACAGGAGCTGCGCGTAGCCCCGCAGGAAATAGAAGAGGCGTTCTCATTTGTGGGCAGCGAATTTGTCTCGACAATACGCCTTGCCGCCAGAAATATCAGGGCCTATCACGAAAAACAAAAACAGAGCGAATGGTTTGACACTCTGCCGGATGATGTGGTGCTGGGATTCAGAATAATTCCTATAGAGTCAGTGGGGCTGTATGTGCCCTCCGGCAGAGCGGTTTATCCTTCTTCTGTACTAATGAACGCCATTCCCGCTAAGATAGCCGGGGTAAAAAGGATAGTCATCGCCGTTCCCTGCGGGAAGAATAAGAAGGTGAACCCGTACATACTGGCAGCTGCAAAAGAGGCCGGCATTTCGGAAATATACAAAATGGGAGGGGCTCAGGCAGTTGCCGCCCTTGCCATAGGGACCAGGACCATAAAAAAAGTGGATAAGATAGTGGGGCCGGGGAATATTTATGTGACGCTAGCCAAGAAAATGCTTTTTGGAGAAGTAGGCATAGACAAACTGGCCGGGCCCAGCGATGTTGTAATAATAGCGGACGAAAGCGCAGACATAAGGTTCATCTCTTCCGACATGGCCGCCCAGGCGGAGCACGATCCTAACTCAAAAGCCGTCCTTATCAGCACCTCCGATGATATTCTGCGCGATGCAAAAGCCCAGATGAAAAAATTGAAAAAGTCGGGACAGTGCAAATTTTATAAAGCAAATGATCTGGACGAGGCCGCGCGGCTTTCAAATGAGATCGCGCCGGAGCATTTGGAGCTTCTGGTGTCGGTCCCGCACGCACTTTTGGGAAAGATAACCAATGCGGGAGCGGTATTTATGGGCCCGTACTCTCCCGTGGCGGTGGGGGACTATCTGGCAGGTCCCAACCATGTGCTTCCGACGGACGGCACGGCAAGATTCTCTTCCCCTCTAGGTGTGTGGGATTTTGTCAAGTATCAGAGCGTTATAGGTTATACAAAGCCGGCTCTTTCAAGGGTAAGAAAGGACCTGATCAGGTTCTCTTCTATAGAAGGATTAAAAGCTCACGGGGAATCGGTCAATATCCGCTTTAAGGAATTCTAAAGCCGAGCTTTTCAAGCAGTTCTCTGGGGTTGTCATTAACGACCAGCTTTGCCTCTTCTTCCCTGAGCCCGCAACTTTTGGCAAGTTTGTACGCCTGTTCCTGGGTTATGTAGTTTTCCGGCAGGTGAGAATCCGTATTCACCAGCAGTTTTGCCCCAGTCTTTTTTGCGATTGAAACAACATGCCTGTTTGTCGCGTTGTGAAGTTTTCTCGAGGTTATTTCTAGATAGATTCCATTCTCTTTTGCCAGGAGCGCATCCTCTTCGGTTATCTTTCCGGGATGAGCAAGAATGTCCACGAGCCCTTTTGTTGATACTGCAGCATTATTGGTGCCTTTTATCACCGGTTCGGCCACTGTTTCGCCGTGGCAGACAACGATCTTTGCTCCCATTTTTCTGGCCTCGGATGCGAGTTCAGGTATCTGCCTTGGGTCGGCATGGGTTATCTCTACACCCGGGACAAAGACAACATCAAGGTATTTGCCCTGTTTTTCCGAAAACAAGAGGAGTTTTTCGATAACGGATTCAATATTTGAATAGTCCACATGGTCCGTAATTGCCATTGCTGCAAACCCCATAGTTGAGGCATACCTCATTGCCTCGCTTGGAAGAAGCGCCCCATCGCTTAAAAGAGAGTGGGTATGCAGGTCTATTCTCTTGCCGATATCCATTATACGGCTATGCTATCATAGAATAAGTTTTGAATTCAATGTGTAGAGATTTACAATGCAACAGGGACAGATAGTTAAAGCAAAAATAGAGACTCTGGCCGCAGGAGGTCAGGGGATAGCCCGCATAGACGGGATGACGGTATTTGTCGATAACGGTGTTCCCGGAGACGAACTCGAGATAAGGATAGCTGAAGCAAAATCACATTATTGCCGCGCAAAGATACATAAGATCCTTACCGCTTCACCGTCCCGCGTGCAGCCGCCGTGCAAGTATTTTGAAAAGTGCGGGGCTTGCGACATGCAGCACATAGAATACAGCGCACAGTTAAAATTAAAGGAACAGATAGTTAAAGACACAATGAAAAAGATCGGAGGGATCTCTCCGGAAGTGGTGAGGCCCGTCGTAGGCATGGAAGATCCCTGGGGGTACAGGAATAAAGTGCAGTACCCTGTCAGGAAAATCCTAAATCCTAAATCCAAAATCCTAAACAAATCACAAATTACAAATTCCAAACAGCTGATGGTGGCAATGGGGTATTTTAAGAAAGGAACGCATGAGATAGTTGATATTGATAATTGTCTTGTTCTGCATCCTTTTTTGAATAAGATTTCCAATGCTGTTAAAAAGCTGATAAGCGACTTCAATATTCCTGTTTATGACGAAGACAGGGGCAGTGGTTTGATAAGGCATGTCCTGGCAAGGGTGGGGTTTACATCCAAAGAAGCCATCCTGTGCCTTGTGGCTAAAGAAATAAATATCCCAGGGTCAAGAAATCTGGTAAGCGCATTAACAAAAAGTATTGAGCAGGAGGAAAAGGAGTTTGGCCTTAAAGGTGTTGTGGTGAATGAAAACCGCCGGTCCACCAATGTCATCCTTGGCGAAAAGACAAAGCCATTGTGGGGGCAGGAAAAGATAAAGGAAAAACTCGGGCCTTTAGAGTTCAAGATCTCTGCCAAGTCATTTTTTCAGATCAATCCCGTTCAAACGCTCAAATTGTATTCTGTTGTTGAAGACTTTGCCTCTCTTTCGGGTAAAGAAGCAGTTCTTGACCTCTATTGCGGTACCGGTTCAATATCTCTTTGGCTGGCCAAAAAAGCCAAGGAGGTCTGGGGCGTTGAAGAAAATAATTATGCCATTGATGATGCAAAAGAAAATGCCGGGGTAAACGGCATAAAGAACGCATTCTTTAAATGCGGGACTTCAGAGGTTATTATCAGGCAGTTCTTGGACACCGATGCCAAATTTGATGTCGTTGTGCTGGATCCGCCAAGATCGGGGTGCTCACAGGGGGTCATAGGATCTGTAATTAAACTTAAACCCTCAAGGATTATTTATGTTTCGTGCGATCCTGCCACCCTGGCAAGGGACCTTAAGCTGTTTTCCGGAAAATACAAGACAGTAAAGATCCAGCCGGTGGATATGTTCCCGCACACTGCTCATATTGAGTGTGTGGCGCATCTATCCAGGTAACATTCTCGAACCTTTTGAACCAGGTCAGCTGTCTTTTTGCAAAATTGCGTGTTTTTTGTTTGATGAGCCCGGTCATTTCATCAAGTCCGTATTTTCCTTCAAGGTATCCGATGGTCTCTTTATACCCCAGTGCCTGCAGGGAAGGCAGGGGCGAATTATCATTCGCCCTTACTTTGCCGTATTTAGATAATAAAGATTTGACCTCATCGATCAATCCGTCCGTTATCATCTTGTCCACACGGAGGTTGATGCGGTCGTATAATATTGTGCGATCAAGGTCGAGGCATATCAACCGTAAGGGCCTGTCGCGACCGGCCCCTACATTATTGCGCTGTAACCTGGATATCGGCATCCCAGTCTGTTCATACACCTCAAGGGCCCGGATGATGCGTTTTTTATCGTTCTTATCGATCTTTTTTGCCGCGTCGGCGTCTACATCCTGCAGTTTTTTATACAGGTCCGCCGTTCCCATTTTTGATAATCTTTCTCTTATCTTTTCATTCTTTGCCGCGATAGGGAAGGAATAACCGTTTATAAAGGCATTCAGATAAAGTCCTGTACCGCCAACGATCATAGGAGTTTTTCCTTTTTCTCTGATCTCCCGGATAAAACGGTTAGACCTCTGAATAAAATCAGATACTGTCCATTCTTCATCCGGATCAACAATATCTATAAGATGATGAGGGATCTTTTTTCTTTGTTCTTTTGTTGGTTTGGCGGTGCCGATGTCCATATAACGGTAGACCTGCATGGAATCGGCCGAGATTATTTCGCCGTTGATCTGCTGTGCAAGTTCTATCGAAAGGTCTGTTTTGCCGGAGGCGGTGGGGCCAAAGAGCAGGATCGTGTCGTTCATCTCCTTGAATCGCGCAGGATAAGCAGCCTCAAAAGCTGAGCCACGGACATTGCTGTTGCGGCAACATAGGTGAGAGCGGCCGCATTAAGCACCTTTTTTGCCTGGCCTGCTTCTTCCATGGACAGATAGCCGCTTTCCGTCATCATGGCATACGCCCTTTTGCTGGCATTGAACTCGACCGGCAGGGTAATAACGGTAAAAGCGACCGCCAGCGAGAAAAAAATTATGCCTGCATCCATCAGAGGGCCGATGGCAAAGATCAGGCCGACAAAGAACAGCGGTATAGAAAGTTGCGAGCCGAGGCTTGATACAGGGACCAGGGCCGAGCGCAGCTTTAACGGGAAATAGGCTTTTGAATCCTGGACTGCATGGCCTACTTCGTGGGCTACCACTCCCAGGGCGGCAACGGAAGAGCCTCCGTAAACCGAGGTTGACAGGTTAAGGGTCTTGTCCCTGGGGTCATAGTTATCAGAAAGATGTCCCTGCGTTTGTTTTACCAGGACATTTCCCAGGCTGTTTCTGTCAAGCAGGTTCTTTGCAAATTGCTGTCCGGAAAGACCCGAGCCCGACATGATCTTGGAATACTTTGCAAAGGTGGAGCTGACCTTATACTGGGCGTAGAACGCCAGTATCATGGCCGGCAGCAGGAACAGCAATGTCCAATCGTGGAACATGATAAGTAATTATAACATAGGAGAGCAGGAGGGCAGGAGTATGGGAGAGCAGGAGCGGGATGAGAATCCTTTATACATTGGATTTTCCCTCTTGCTCTTCTGCTCTCTTGCTCTCTCGCTCTTTCTTACAGGTTTAAATAGAAACTCCATAACAGTCGGTCCGTTTCTGTGAGCAGATTATCAATGTTTGATGTGTCTTGATGTAAATAACCAATATTTTTGCAAAAATACAGCAAATATTCGGATTCGCAAAGTGAGGCAAGTGCTATATCAATAAAGCGTTTAAATTCCTTTCTGCTCTTTCTGCTATAGCCCTCTACTATATTAGTTGGAACCGACAAAGCAGATCTTCTAAGTTGAGAAGTTATCCCAAATAGTTCATGTTTTGGAAAACATTTTGTAGCCTCATATATAAGGGTAGCGAGCTTGTCCGCTTTTTGCCAAACAATAAGCTTTCTATAATTAGACATTTCTCACCTCCTACTCTTGCTCTCCGCGCTCTCCTGCTCTCTGTGCTCTCCTGCTCTTTCTCGGCCCTTCAATCCCTGGCAAATCCGATCTTTCCTTTAGGTTTTTCCTCTTCTTTCATGAGCTGCCGGATGGCGTTGAATATGTTCATGATGTCGACATCATGGCGCTCGACCTTGTGTTCAAGTTCGTTAAATTTGCGCTCAAGCTCTTTGTTTCTTGAGATCATCCAGTTCAGTTTGACAAAAGCCCTCATAATGGCGATGTTTACAATAATGGCCCGGTCGCTGTTGAGGATCCCGGATAACATAGCAATCCCCTGTTCTGTGAAGACATAGGGAAGATGTTTTATATGTTGACCTCTCTTAAGAGGAGTTCTACCTCCATTCTTTAAGGTCGCAAATTGCGACCTTGAAGGATTTTGTATGCCAAGAACGATCTCAGCTTCGATTTTTGATAGTTTTAACATAAAATCCGGAGGAAACCTTTTGATATTTCTTTTTACCTGCTCATTTAGCCGTTTAGTGGTTACGCCGTATAGGACAGCCAGATCCTTGTCTATCATTACTTTTAGACCTCTGATCACGAAGATCTTGTTTTCAATGACTTCCGTTGGGACTAAGGCCTTGCTGTGGGATTCCTCAACATGTTCCACGCCTATTACCTCCTTTATCCAGCCATTTTTGCCTCACAAAGGGGTATACAGCAATTTCGGCGCCAGTGAAAGAAAAAAGGATTCTAAGTTGAAGAAGCCGTCTTATGATGCGCGGGAAAAGGGATCAGGACTCTTCTTTATCCGTCCTAATAAACCTCTTCTCCATCTTGCGCAGGACCTCGATTACAAGAAGAACTATCAGTGTCGAGATGAGGGCCGCGTAGTAGAAGCCGCAGCCGACCGCAAGGCCGATGGCCGCGGATACCCATATGGAAGCCGCTGTGGTCAGTCCCATGACCGAAGCTTTTTCCCTGTCCACCAGTATCGTACCCGCTCCGAGAAATCCTATGCCCACTATAACCTGTCCTGCGATCCTGCCTACATCGGAACCCGGATATATGGAGGCAAGATGGACCGCTATCAGCATCAGCAGGGTAGAGCCCATGCAGACAAGTATGTGAGTTCGCAATCCCGCGGCTTTTTTGTCCCTTTCCCTGAAAAACCCGATAACACCCCCGAGGACCGCTGACAGTATCAACTGAAGCGTTATGGCAAGTTCCCCTGTCACAGTTCAAACCCCCCGTGTTTCTTAAAATGTTCCACCAGACCCCCATCTGACAGCAGAGTTTGCATTGTTGGAGGGAAAGGCTTTATTCTAATATCCTTGTTCTTGGTTTTATTCTTCAACACTCCGTTATCAAGGTCTATCTCCAGCTCATCACCGTCGGAGATTTGATCTGTATCGCATTCGATGAGAGGAAGTCCCAGATTAAAGCAGTTCCTGTAAAAGATGCGGGCAAAAGACTTTGCCAACACAGCAGATATGCCGGCATACTTTATTGCCATGGGAGCCTGCTCGCGTGAAGAGCCGCAGCCGAAATTGGTGCCGGCCACAAGAAAGTCACCTTTTTTTACTTTTGAATAGAATTCCGGGTCCAGGTCTTCCATCACATGCTTTGCTAGTTCATATGGGTCCTGGATCTTGAATTTGTACCTGCCGGAAATTATGTAATCGGTGTTGATATCATTTTCCTGTTTTAGTTTGCGTGAAAATCCAAGTAGTTTCATATTACAGATATCTCCTCGGGTCCGCTATCTTTCCTTCTATAACGGAAGCCGCTACCGTAGCAGGGGAGGCAAGGAATATCTCCGCCTTGGGGTTTCCCATCCTGCCTTTAAAGTTCCTGTTGGCTGTAGAAATTGCCTTTTCCCCGTCAGAAGGAACTCCGTTATGAGTACCAACGCACGGACCGCAGCCTGGTGTTACAAAAACTCCTCCGGCTTCGATTATCGTTTCTACAATCCCCTTCTTCATTGCATCCAAAAATATCTGTTTTGAAGCCGGGGCAACAATGAGTCTCGAGTTTTTATTAACTTTTTTACCTTTAAGAACGCTTGCCGCGATCTCAAGGTCTTCAAGCCTGCCGTTTGTGCAGGTCCCGATGAACCCCTGCTGTATCTCTGTGCCCTCAACTTCTTCAATGGGAGCAAAATTATCAACGGTGTGCGGTTTGGCGACCATCGGGGTCAGTTTTGAAACATCATATTCTTTTACGGCAGAAAAAACAGCGTCTTTATCAGATTCAACCGGTTGCGGAGTCCTTGCCGAATGTTTTTTGACCCATTCAAGCGCTTTTTTATCGGCTTTCATCAAGCCGGCTTTTGCTCCCATTTCTATTGCCATGTTAGAGATAGTAAATCTTGCCTCAACGGAGAGATCGTCAATAGCGCTTCCTACAAATTCAGAAGCCAAATACGTTGCTCCGTCAGCCCTGACATCTCCGATGATCTTTAGTATCAGATCTTTTGAATAGACTCCTTTCGGCCATTTGCCGTTAACCAGAAACTGAATGGTCTGCGGCACTTTGAACCAGAGTTTTCCGGATATCATTCCGGCGGCAAGGTCCGTTGAACCTATGCCGGTAGAAAAAACATTTATAGCTCCATAAGTGCAGGTGTGTGAATCGGCGCCTATCACCAGGTCTCCTGGAACAACATGTCCCATTTCCGGGGTTATTTGATGGCAGACCCCGCAGCCGATGTCATAAAGCTTGATGCCGTATTTTGAAGTGAATTCCCGGATCTTTTTATGTATGGCAGAAACGCCTTCGTTCGGCGACGGACTGCTGTGGTCTATTATGATGGCGATCTTTTTGGGGTCAGATACCCCTTTGCCCCCCATCTTGTTGAAAACATCGATAGCCACCCCGGACGTGCCGTCCTGGCCGATCATAAAATCAAGATCGGCAATTACGATATCTCCGGCTTTTGCGTCTTTTCCGCTGTGATTTGAAAGTATCTTTTCTGCTATGGTCCTGCCCATTATTTCTTTGCCTTCAGTTCCTTTCTCAGCCGTTTTGCCTTTTCAACGAGGTAGCCGTCAATACTCTTGGCGGAAAGCACTTCTTTTATCAGGATATTTGCCTTTTTTGGCTCGGATATCTCGGCCAGGTCCAGCCTTGCCCTGGCCTGAAGGTCCGCGTCGGCTTCTTTTGTTCCTATCACTCCCATAAATATGCCGGTCGCTCTCGATTTGTCGTAGCGTGCCATCCTGCGGGCTATGAACTCTCCCTGGAGAAGTTTTGCTTTTACCGCAAAATAGTCATACGGTCTTTCTTTTAGCAGTTCTATGGCGCTGTGGCACAGCTGTATCTCTTTATTTATGTCAAATTTGCCGCTGTAGAGTATGCGCTCCTCTTTTTCAACTATTGCCCTTGCCCTGAAATACGGATCGGCCATTTCATCTTTGAGAGCCTTTTCAAAAAGCTTGAGCGCTTCTTTTTCGTCCCCCGCTGCTGCGCGCTTGAGGCGGAGTTCGGCCCCAACGACCAGGGCTTTTATGCTGTAAAAATCGCTTTTGCCCACAAGAGAAACAAGAGCATTGAACGCGCGCTCCGTATACTCGATAGCCTCATCTACCTCTTTTTTGTTGTCGGACCTGATCGCAAGTTCGGCTTTCCCTACCATGGCGGCCGATCTCAGATAGCCGTAAGCGGCCTTTTCCAGGACATAATCGTAATGCGTTTTTGCCTCTTTCCAGTCGCCCGGATCGTCGCGGGTTATCAAAAGGTCGGCCAGGCCGAACCTGATCTCGGAAACATTCATCCCGCCTGTAACATACCTCAGCATCTTGCGGTACTTATTTATCAGGCGGTTCAGTTTTTCCTTTGCGCCGACGGCTGCTATGGTGGTCTGGACCAGATGGCTTAAAATAGGCGAAAGAGTTCCTCTCATAAAGCCTCCGTTCTATATATGGGATCGCGCGGCATTCTTGATAATTTATTCTACATACTGTAAAATTGTATGTCAAATGACCATCCCCGCAAGAAAGCAGGCTTTGGACGAACTGCAGGAAAAGCTCGGCGCCTCATTTTTAGATACGGGAATACTTGACCAGGCTCTGACCCACAGCAGTTTTGGCAACGAACTGCTCCGCCAGGATATCAAGAACAACGAAAGACTGGAATTCCTAGGCGATGCTGTGCTTAAACTTGTGATCTCCGACCATATTTTCAGGAATTTTCCGGATCTGGCAGAAGGGGACCTTACCAAGATCAGGGCGGCCGTTGTGTCCGATCTGGCGCTGTCGGAGATCTCTAAAAAACTGGGCATAGGCAAATACCTTCTGCTGGGCAAGAACGAAAGGGCCTCGGGAGGAGAGCTCAAAAAATCCAACCTGGCCAATGCCCTTGAATCATCGATCGCCGCTCTTTATCTTGACAGGGGGCTCGAAAGCGCGGCGGAGGTCGTCATAAGGCTGCTCAAGGAACAGATAGCAAAGGCCAGCGCCAAGGACTTTATCATAGATTACAAATCAGCCCTGCAGGAGCTATGCCAGAAGAATAAGTGGGGGCTGCCTTTCTACCAGGTTACCAGGGAACTCGGGCCCAAACACAAGAAGATCTTCTGGATAGCGGTCAAGGTCAAAGGGAAAAAGTGCGGTTCGGGACGGGGCAGGACAAAAAAAGAGGCCGAGCAGCACGCGGCAAAAGAAGCGCTCCAGAAGTTAAATGAAAAAGAAGAGGCGGGGGAGGAAAAAGCTTGACGAGGCTTTTGATAAAGAACGGCAGGGTCTGCGATCCCTTTTCGTCGCTGGACGAAGAAAGGGATGTTCTTGTCGAGGACGGAAAGATAAAGGATGTTGCAAAAAACATACAGTCCTCACAGAATACCGAGGTAATTGACGCAAAAGGCAAGGTTGTGATGCCGGGACTTGTGGATATGCATGTTCACCTCCGCGACCCCGGCAGACCGGACAAAGAGACCATTTATTCGGGGTCCAGGGCTGCCGCTGCGGGAGGTTTCACTTCTATTGCCTGCATGCCCAACACCGAGCCGGTGATAGACAACAGCTCTGTTGTCGAATATGTTCTGTCAAGGGCCAGGTCTGAGGGCTGTGTCAATGTTTTCGTGGTCGGCTCTATCACCAAAGGGCAGGCAGGGCAGGAACTTTCCGAAATGGGTTTTATGTCAAAGGCGGGAGCGGTCGCGTTTTCGGATGACGGCAGATGCGTGATGCGCTCCGATGTGATGCGAAGGGCCCTCGAATATGCCGTGCAATTCAACAAAGTCATAATTTCCCACTGTGAAGACCACTCTCTAACGCAGGCGGCGCAGATGAACGAGGGCTCTCTTTCCACGATAATGGGCCTTAAGGGATATCCCTGCGTTGCCGAAGAGATAATGGTAGAGCGGGAGATAGGTCTTGCAAGGGAGTTTGGCAGGGTGCATATAGCCCATGTTTCTACCGCGGGTTCTGTGGCAAGGATAAGAAGGGCAAAGGAGGAAGGCATCCGCATAACCTGCGAAACAGCCCCTCATTATTTTTGCCTTACAGAGACCGAGGTCGAGGGCTATAATACCAACGCAAAGGTCAACCCTCCGCTGCGCGGCGAAAAGGATGTGGAGGCTGTCATACAGGGATTAAAGGATGGCACAATAGACGCGATAGCGTGCGACCATGCCCCCCATACGATCGATGAAAAGAACACCGAGTTTGCCCTTGCGGCTTCGGGAATAGACGGGCTCGAAACATCCTTTGGGCTTGCGGTCTCGGAACTGCTGCACAGCAAGATCCTGACGCTTGGCCAGTTGGTCGAAAAAATGTCCCTTAATCCGGCAAGGATACTCGGGATAAAAAAAGGCACGCTTTCTTCCGGGGTTGATGCGGATATCACGATCGCTGACCTTGGCAGGGAATTTACGGTCGATACCTCAAAATTCGCTTCAAAAAGCTCCAATTCTCCGTTTAACGGCTGGAAACTTAAAGGCCGGGTGCTGCATACCATCGTTAAAGGACAGTTGGTCCTAAAGGACGGGGCCCTGGTAAAGTAACCGTGGCGCGTAAATTGCTTGTAGCCTCCGTAAGGAGATGCAGGCATGAAACAAGCCCTTGGCCTTCTGTTCCTTTTGCTGCTGACCGTATCCGCGTGTTCAAACGATCCGGGTATAGAGATCGTTAAGTCTTCCGAAGAGGAGAGTCCACCCGCCGAAGTGTTGAAAATCCCCACACCCGAAGGAGTTGGGCAGGAAAAGGCCCCGACCGAAGACGGCCTTGTCTTTAAAGAGCCGGCGGCTTCGCCCGAAGAACTAATTCCGGTCTTTGAGGTAATGGAATTGAAATACCTGTCCGGCAAAAAGGCATCGGAAATAGTTTCGAGGCTTATTCCCGAGGCCCTGGCCATGGAGGGGGAAAAAGGAAGTTCCGTCATCTTAAAGGGTAAGCCCGCCGATATGTGGAAGATGAAAAAAATACTTACCTCCGCGGACAGGCCGGTCCCGCAGATCACGATAGAGAGCAGGATAATGGAGATAAGCGAAAGCGGGCTTAGGTCCATAGGCTTTGCCTGGGGCAGCGGGGTCAAGGTCACCATCGTCCCAGAGGAAGGCAAGGTCAGGGTGGGTGACATCCCGGCGGTTTTAAGCGCACTTGTGTCAAAAGGAGAAGCAAAACTTATCGCATCCCCGAGGATCTCGACGCTTGATAACCTGGAGGCGTCAATAAATATAGGGGACAGGATCCCGTACGCGGTCCCTGTTTCCGGGTCTGCAGGGGTGACCCAGTGGGCGGTACAGTATATTGATGCGGGGGTCAGCCTAAAAATACTGCCGCGCATCGGCGGGGACGGCATGATAACGGCAGAGATCAAGCCCGAAGTAAGTTCTATCTCTGAATGGAGAACGACCGCGGCGGGGGATTTTCCCGTTATTTCTACCAGAAATGCCAGCACTTCGGTAAGGGTTGAAAGCGGCCAGACCATAGTTGTGGCAGGGCTTATCAACGAAACGGACAGGGAAAACATCTCAAAAGTGCCTTTGGCGGGGGACCTGCCCGTCATAAAGGAGCTTTTTCTTAAGAGGACCAAGGAAAAGACAAAAACAGATGTGGTATTTCTTATCACCCCTGTTGTCATTGCGCCCTGATAGAATTATAATTCCCTTATCCATGCGATACGGCGTCATTTCGGATATCCACGGCAACCTCGAAGCCTTGCAAACGGTCCTGTCAAAAATGGGAGATGTTGACAGACTGATTTGTCTCGGTGATATAGTGGGTTACGGGCCCGACCCGGACAGGTGCGTTGAGATAATCAGAGAAAAAAAAGCCCTTTGTGTTGCCGGGAATCACGATAAAGCGGTGCTGGGGCAGATAGATATGAGCTATTTTCCTCAGGACGGCCAGGAAGCGGTGATGTGGGCACTTTCCAACATGAAGAAAGAGAACCTGGATTACCTAGAAGGTCTCCCCCTTGAGATCTCGGAAGATGATTTTGTCGGGGTCCACGGCAGCCTAAAGAACCAGCTGCATGAATATATAACCAGCGTAAGGGAAAGCCTCCCCACTTTCAGCGTGCTAGAAAAGACCCTCTGTTTTGTGGGACACTCCCACAAGCCTTTCATTATACAAAAAGACATCGGCGGTTCATACGATGCGGCTGTTTTGAAGGATGGGCAGATGATAGATGTGTCAAGGATCTATAAGGCTATAATCAATGCGGGGAGCGTCGGTCAGCCCAGGGACGGGGACCCCAGAGCGTCGTTCGGGCTATATGATGCTGCTAAAAAGACTATTGAGATCAAAAGAGCCGAATATGATATTGCCGCTGTTCAGCAAAAGATGAAAAAGGCCGGGCTGTCCGAAGACTTGGCGCGGCTGCTGGCCACAGGCGGCTAAAAGGAGGAACCAGTTAATGAAGTGTCCCAAATGCAAAGCGTCAATTCCGGAATGGAAAAAGGGCTGTGCCTGCGGGTTTAAGTTCGATTTTAAAAAGTATCCGCTGCCCCCAAAGCAGATCGGACTTGTTAACGATTATGAAGCCGTTATAGGCGGGGAATACATGGGCAAACTGATAAAGCTCTCTACCGATCTTGAAAGAAGGAGCGGCATAGAGATAGTAGTGACCGTGATCGGCACCACCAAACCGATGCCACCCGAAAACTATGCATTTTATCTCTTTAACAGATGGGGACTTGGCAAGAAAAAACATGAGGCCATACTTATACTCGTTTCTATGTTCGAGCGCAGGATAGAGACTGAGATCGGGTTCGGCCTTGAGAGCAGGATAAGCGAGGAATTCACGGAGAAGCTTCTGGATGAGACCATAGTCCCGTTCTTTAAACAGAGCAAGTACGGCGAAGGCCTTTATGAGGGCGTAAAAAAACTCACCGAGGAGATAAGCAAAAGGCTTGCTTAAAGCCCTCTATTTTATTGGGAGCCTTTTCCCGAGCCAGGTCCTGTTGTACAAGTTCTTCACCTCTGCCCAAAAGTCATTATTGGCTAAGCCCCTTGAACCCAGTGTGTAGGTGCAGGCATTTTCCATGCTTTTGACAAGGGGCTCTGCGTTAGCCGGGACCTTTGCCCCTTCCGGCCTTCTGGTCTTTAATCCGCCAAGCCCTTTGTAGATGGGGGATACTCCGCCACTCATGCTTAATACTCCTTTCCATAATATCGGATCAGATCAAGCTGCGATCACGGCTTAGTATGACACTCCGCTGCCATAGATCACGGTAGCCTTGAATCCGAACGACTGGCTTCCGTTGCCGCGGACCCTTAGAGCGTAGTTCTGTGCTGAAGGGGAAAGATAATAGGTCTCGGACAGACCTGAAGAAGGAGAAACTATCTCTCCTCCTCCCGATATATGGCTTCCGGACTGGTCGTAAAGCTCCCCGTATATCGTGATGGGCAACTCCCCGCTCTGTTTTGTTATTGTAACGGTGATCCCGTAGCCTCCTGAAACAGAAGGGATCAAGAACCATTGTTCATCGGTCGGAGCGCTGATAGAACAGTAGATGTCGCAGTAGTTGACGGAATAAGAATATTTGTCGAAAGCTCCGGTCCCATAATTGGGAGCGATGGCGGTGGCAAAGGAACTTCCTCCCGGGCCGGAATAATAACCCGGGGTGTTGATAGTGTTGCCGCTGCACCCTGCCAGCGCCGTTACGGCAATAATTGCAAGGATGAGGATATTCATTCTGTTTCTGAGCATAAAATCTCTATTATGCTATAATATATATTACGAGTAGTCAAGGTTTTTGGAGCTTCTTTGAAAAAGAGCAAGAGTAAAAAAGGCCTGCTTGTTATCATTTCCGGGCCTTCCGGCGTGGGCAAAAGCACCGTGGTCAACCGCCTGCTAAAGTCCAACCCGGGTCTTATGCTTTCGATCTCCGCAACAACGCGCGCTCCCAGGGTCATGGAAAAACACGGAAGGGATTATTTTTTTATGACCGAACAGCAGTTCTTTGAAGGCGCGGAAAAGGGAGAATTTTTGGAGTGGGCAAAGGTCCACGGGGCATATTACGGCACTCCTAAGAGCTATGTCCAGGAAGTCCTTGAAAAAGGCGGGACCGCTGTGCTTGAGGTTGATGTACAGGGAGCCGCCAAAGTCAAAGAAACTGCCGGCAAAAATATCCTAAAAAGTGCTGGTTCGGTCTTCATCTTCCTTATTCCCCCTTCGGTGGATATCCTTGCTTTCCGCCTCCGGCGCAGGAAAACCGAAAAAGTAGAGGAGCTTAATTACCGCTTGAGGGCCGCGGTTGCCGAACTCCAGGTCATGGAAAAATACGACTACATAGTGGTCAACGACAGGGTAGAGACCGCGGCCGACAAAATTAATGCTATAATAAAGGTGGAAAAAGAAAGGACCTTATTAAATTGAAAAGCCCTAATATAGATATGCTCCTCAAAAAGGTCAGCAACAAGTTCCTTCTGTCCAACGCCCTGGCTCAGAGGGCAAAGGAAATAAGCGAAGGCTCCCTCCCTTATATAGAGGAATTCAATCCGCTGGACCCCATCGACACCTCAATGCGCGAATTTGTAGAGAACAAGTTCAGTGTAAAGGTTCTTAAGGGGCCGGTTGAAAAACCCGTCAAAGAGATAGAACAGAAGGCTAAGGATTTCTGGTCCATTGATACGCTTGAGAAAAAAGAGCTGAAAAAGGCAAAAAAAACAAGCAAGAAGAAAAAATAGCCCGCCAGCGCCATTGCCCCGGGAACAAAATGCAAACTGCTAAGCCTCTCAGAGATAAAAAGATCATCCTTGGGGTCACCGGCTGCATTGCAGCCTACAAATCGGCAGAACTTCTAAGGGCCCTTAAAAAACTTGGTGCGGATGTTTGGGTCATAATGACCAGGTCTGCCCGGGAATTTGTTGCTCCTTTAACCTTTCGCACCCTTTCCGGAAATCCTTGCATAACGGAACTGTATGACAGTTCCGCAGTAATGACGCCCGTGCCGCATGTTTCCATTTCTGATTCAGCGGACCTGCTGCTGGTGGCTCCTGCGACCGCAAATATCATAGGCAAAACTGCGGGCGGGATAGCTGATGATATGCTCTCTACCACAATAATGGCCTGCCGCTCCCCAAAGGTTTTTGCTCCGGCGATGAACACAAGGATGTGGGATAACCCTTTAGTGCAGGAGAATGTCAAAAAACTCAAAAGCCTTGGATACTGCTTTGTAGGTCCGGATTCCGGAGAACTTGCCTGCGGGATTGAAGGTGACGGACGGCTTGCCCGTCTTGAGGACATTATTGCCGCTGTACAAAGCAAAATTGGCATTAAGCAGGACCTTGACGGTAAAAAAGTCCTTATCACGGCGGGGGGCACCAGGGAAGCGATAGATCCGGTCAGGTTTATCGGCAACCGTTCATCGGGTAAGATGGGTTTTGCTCTGGCCCGCCAGGCCTTGGACAGGGGAGCAGAGGTCAGGGTTGTTCTGGCAGATGCCAGGATCGACTTTCCAAAAGAAGCCGCGGTAGAAAAGGTCTCTACGGCTTTGGAAATGAAGAAAGCCGCGCTCAAATATTTTGATTGGGCGGATATTGTCATCATGGCTGCCGCGGTCTCCGATTTTAAGCCGGCTGTTGTGTCGCAGGACAAGATAAAAAAGGGGACCGGGGACCGCATACCGGATACCGAAGCAGCAATTAAACTTGAGAGAACAGATGACATTCTGCAGGAACTCGGGAAAAAGAAGGGGAATAAGGTCCTGGTAGGATTTTCGGTCGAATCAAAGGATCTGATCAAGAATTCAGAACTGAAACTGAAGGAAAAGAACCTGGACCTTATCGTGGCCAATCCTGTTTCGGCTTTTGAAAGCGATGAATCCGAGGCTGTGCTTATGATTTCCGGCGGAAAGTCCGTTAAACTAAAGAAGATGGACAAAGCAAAACTGGCCGCAGCCATTCTGGACTCGGTCCTTTAGATATCTGTCATGTATGTCCAGGTAGTCCTTTCCAAGGTTTCTCCCCAGACCGACAAAGAATATACATATAAGATCCCTGCGGAATCAACCTCAAGAGCTGCTGTCGGGATTCAGGTGCTTATCCCTTTTGGCAGGGCAAAAGCGGTCGGCTATATCACGGCTATTTCAAAAGAAGCCCCAGCCGGGGTAGAGCGCCTTAAAGAAATACTTGAGATAAGGACCAGAGTTCCTCTGTTTTCCCGACGCTCAGTTGAGACAGCAAAGTGGATCTCTTTTTACTACTGCTGCCTGTTCGGCAGCGCCCTAAGGCTGTTCCTTCCTCCGGGGATAGAGGCTTATGAGAAGACGGCGGGGAAGAGAAGGATAGAATTTCCAATTTCCCCCTCGACAGGGCTCGGGGCAAGCAATTTCCCCCTCGACAGGGATCGGGGCAAACAATTTCCAATTCCCAAAGAACAAACTAAGAAAGATGCTGGGAAGCCTGTCCTGCTTTTTAATGCGGGTTTGTCAGAAAGGACGGGTACATACATTAAAGAGGCCCAGAAAACCCTTTCAGAAAACAGGGGGGTCATACTGCTTCTGCCCGAGATAGGCCATGACAACCGGTTCGTGGAAGAATTCAAAAAGAACTTCGGAGATATTGTTGCCGTTATCCATAGCAATATGACCGAAAAAGAAAGGTTTTGTGAATGGGAAAGGCTGTACCTGGGGAAAGCAAAAATAGCCATAGGGACAAGAAGCGCGATATTTGCGCCCGTGCACTATCCCGGACTTATTATTGTTGAGGATGAAAACGAGTTCACCTATAAATCCGAGCAGACCCCCAAATACCATGTTAGGGATACCGCTTTGTTCATGGCAGAAAAACTGTCCGCCCGGTTGATCCTGAGCTCTTCAAGCCCAAGCGTAGAGTCTTTTTTTAGGGCTCAGAACGGAAAGTATTTTTTTAGCGAGAAAGATCAAATCGTCAATGACAGCAAGCCGGAGATCCTTGTTGTTGACACAAAGGAAGAAAGGTCAAGGCAGTTAAGCTCAGTTCTAAAGGAAGAGATAGCGCGATCGCTTGATGAACAAAAGCCGGTAATGTTGATCCAGAACAGGAGGGGATACGCACCATTTTTGGTCTGCGGCGCCTGCGGTAATGCGATAGAATGTCCCAACTGTTCGCTTTCCCTTACATATCATTCTCCGGATGGCACTATCAGGTGCCACAGATGCGGTTTTCTTTCGGAAAAAAAGATCGTGTGTCCTAAATGCTTCAGCCATTCGATCAATTATTTCGGTGCGGGGACCCAGAAGATAGAATCCGAGATAGGAAAACTGTTCCCGAAGGTCAGGACCATAAGGATAGACAGGGACAACCTCAGTTCCAAAAAGAACGCTTCGATAGCTCTTGAGGCCTTTGTAAAGGACGAAGCGCAGGTGCTTATAGGGACGCAGATGGTGCTAAAGGCCCTGCCAAAAAAGAAGTTCGGGCTTGTCGCGGTGATCTCGGCGGACGCAGCACTGAACTCTCCCGACTTTCGGGCGGCCGAGTCCGCGTTCGACTTCCTTTTTCGTATAACCGCAGGAGATAACAACGCTATACCTCCGGACAGGGTTGTGATCCAAACCCTTAATCCTCAGCATTATGCCGTCACAAGCGCGGTGGAAGGGGACTACAAAAAGTTCTATGCCACGGAGATAATGTCCAGAAAGGATTTCGGATATCCTCCGTTCTCTTTCCTGATCAATGTGATACTCTCCGGAAAAGACCGGGAGGCGGTAAGGCAAGAGGCGCTGCAGATTTGTTCGCAGCTCAAAGCCTTTGATCGGACAATAGAGATACTGGGGCCGGTAAAAGCCCCTCTGGAAAAACTTCGCGGTATGGTCAGATATCAGATGTTGATTAAGGGACAGGATTTGGCTATCATTAAATCAAAGCTCAAAGAGATGGTTGCTGTCCTGTCAAAGAACAGGCAGATAAGACTGAGCGTTGATGTTGATCCCGTTAACCTGGGATAGAAAGGCACTATATGGCGGCTTTAAAGATACTTACCGACGGCAACCCGATCCTAAGGAAAAAGTCAAGGTCTGTCGCGAAAGTCCTGCCCGAAACCAAAAAACTGATCGAGGACATGGAAGAGACTATGCGCCTTGCCCCGGGTGTGGGGCTTGCCGCTCCTCAGGTGGGCGTCTCACAGAGAATTATAATTGCCGATGTGGGGCAGGGGCTTGTGGCGCTTATCAATCCAAAGATACAGAAGAAAAGCGGCAAGTGCATGTTCTACGAAGGCTGTCTTTCGGTCCCCGGTATAGAGGGCCAGGTCGAAAGGAGCGAAAAGGTCCTTGTAAAAGGTTTGGATAAAAACGGAGAACCTCTTTGCATCGATGCTGAAGGCTATCTTGCTATAGTTCTTCAGCATGAGATCGATCATCTGGACGGCGTGCTTTTTGTTGACAGGATAAAAGACCCTTCCAGAATAAGGCATACAAAACCGGGAAAAGACGAAACGATATGAGGCTCGTTTTCATGGGGACCCCCCAAGGCGCTGCGGATATCCTTTCCTGCCTGCTTTCCGCCAAAAAGGATGTGGCCGCGGTGATATCCCGGCCCGACAAGCCCACCGGCAGAGGGTTAAGGGTCCTAAGCTCAAAGGTCTCAGCCCTGGCAAAAGAACATAACCTGCCGGTTTATAAACCGGAAAACGTCGGGGATGCCGCATTCGTTAAAGAGATCTCCCGGATAAAACCTGATCTTATTGTTGTTGTTGCTTACGGAAAGATACTGACAAAAGAATTCCTGGATATTCCAAAATATGGCTGTATCAATGTTCATGCGTCATTTCTTCCGAAATACCGCGGAGCCTCGCCAGTTCAGGCGGCACTATTGAACGGCGACAAAGAGACCGGTGTTACTATCATGAAGATAATTGAACGCCTTGACGCAGGGGACATAATAGCCCAGGAAAAGATCGTTATAAATGACGAAGACAATTCAGGGACATTGACGGATAAATTGTTCAAGGCGGGAGCGGGATTATTGTTGAGAGTTTTAAGCGATAATGATAGGGTCAAGGGCATAGGGTCAAGGCGGCAAGAGGAATCCCTTGCCTCATATTGCGCGACGATCAAGAAAACGGATGGCATCATAGATTTTTCCAGACCTGCGGAAGAGATCAGGAACAAGATAAGGGCCTTTACTCCTTGGCCGGGGGCGGTATGCAGATATAAGGGGACGGTAATAAAACTGTTGGATGGAAAACTCTTTGTAAAGACGCCCCGCCGGGGCGTCTTTACCGGATCTTCTGATGCACCCCCCGGCCGGGTCATGGATGTCATAAAAGATCAGGGAATTGTGATCTCCACGGGTGAAGGCGGCCTATTGATAACGCGGGTCCAGCCGGAAAATTCCAAAGCGATGTCCTCTCTGGAGTTCGCACGGGGCTACAGGATAGAGGCAGGGGACAGCTTTATTTGGGAATGACCACGATGGCGTTGCTGACCGCTCTGGGCGAGCCGCTGTTCATCGATTTTCCGCTTATCGAAAGAGCAGAAGAGCCTCCCCCGTCAAAGTTCATAGCTTCATAGGCCCCGAGTTTTACCATAAGAGATGCCAGTTCTTCAAGCGTGGCGCCTATGCTGGCCTGGTTCTTTTCCACCATCGCAAGTATGATATCTCCGCTTTTTGTTATGCCGACCGCAGTACGGGCCGCTCTGCCGGAGGCAACATCCCTCCTAAAATTCTCCTCAATTGAAGTGACATTAACATATCCTTTTTGCACGAGCCTGGGGCCTCCTCCGATAACATGTTTTATATTGTCAAACGGCGGAGACGTGATAAAGAACCACTTCACGGTATCGCCTTTTTTGAACAGGGGCCTTATCGCCTCGCCGGCAGCGCCGTTGGCACAGACCACGAACCCTCTTCCGGGAACTTTTGTTTCGCCGTATGTGATATCGACCACTCTGTCATCTTCAACAACAATGTTGGTAGTGGCTCCGGACGGGTCGGTCATCTGGTAATAAGGGGTCTGGACAACGATCTGATTCTGTCCCACCGGCTGATTAAGGGCGGAAAACCCCAGTGTCTGGCCGTTCTCAAGTTTTAGATACCCTTCCATTTTTACCGGTGCTATCCTTGCACTGCCGTCCTTACTCACTATAAGCGCTGTCCTGTTGAACAAGGGAGAAGATACCAGCTGTCCGTCGATTATCAATACCCCCAGCGGAGTTCCCCCCGCCCCAAAAAAGGTCCCGTTCACCCCGGCAAGGCCTCCGAGCGATTTGACAAAGGTATTGACCGTTCTTCTGGTAAAGTGAACATAGCGTTCCTCTTTTTCTTCTCCAAAAAGCCTGCCAAAAAAATCGAACAACGGGCTGAATACCGGAACGGTATCCTTTCCCTTGATCTGCGGCACGACTATTGCCGGGGTCAGATCTAATTTTGTTAGTGATGCCAGGACCGCGTGCGACCTGACGGCTTTACCTTTTATGTCCTGATCGATCGGAAGATAATAGAGGCCTTCTGATATTTCCTGAGCTTTACCGAACCATGAGGGAAGCTCAAACGGAGTTTTTCTGGCTTTGGGGGATTGTTCTGAGGCGGGGGCTTGGGATATTTCCGTGCGGTTTATGTCAACAACTATCCTGTCCGGCTGCGACAGAGCAAAGACCCGGCCTTCGACCCTGTAATGGGTCGGGATCGTTATTTTGAGGGTCCTATTTGAGCCTGTCATAGAAATTGGGCCGAGCAATGCATCAAGGATCCTGTACTCCGAAAGACCTTCTGCCGCCACAGAATCATCTATTTCAAGCGTTATCCCGGTGTCTGATAAGCTGTGGCGGAAAACTGCCGTGGAATCAAGGTCAAGAACAAGCCTGATCTTTTCGCTGTCGCTGCTGTGGCGGAGGCCGTTAAGCACAGCTGCTCCAAGCGATGCGGAAAGAAAAAACAAGATCAATGCTGCGGATAGTATCTTCTTCATGCAACAATGATAGCAAAAAAACAACGCGAGGGACTACAGCTCCTCTTCTTTTTCGACCAATACCCTGTAAAAACAAAATGCGCACAGCCCCAGTATCAGAGCCCAGGAGAAGATGAGGAAGAGCCAGCCGAACAAGTTCATTTTTCTTCTCCTTGGGCTGAGCCAGCGGAGGGGGTCGAAGCCCTTTTCCAGGATATCCTTACCAGCAGCGCCAGAGCAAAAAAGACCGACAGCAAGCCGATCCTAGTCCAAAGGATGTAAGGCGCATTTGCGGGGTCAACGCCTTTCATTAGGATGGTCGACCAGCCCTGCTGAACGAACCAGGAGATCAGGATAGCCAGTAGAAGCGAAGGCGTGACATATTTAATGATCCATTTGTAGAACCCAGGGATCCTGAGCTGAGCTCCGTGATGGATCTCTTCCCAGGCCCTGTCGATGCCGAAAGCCCAGACTAACAGCAGAGCCTCTACCGTGCCGAACAGGACCAGGCAGAAGGTCCCTCCCCAGAAGTCCATCTCATCCAAAACACCTCTGCCAAAAAAGAATATGACCGGCTGGCACAGGATGAAAGTTGCTGCGGCAACGAACGAGGCAGCTTTTTTTCTGGAAAGCTTAAAATCGTCCCGGACAAAAGCTACTGTCGGCTCAATAAGCGAAACAGAAGAGGTCAGTCCCGCCAAGAAAAGAAGAAAGAACCACAAGAAGGCGAAAACAGCCCCGAATGATATCTTGGAAAAGATGAGAGGCATTGTAATAAAGCCGAGATTGAATGTGCCGCTTGAGGCGATCTCCTTTATGCCGTCCGGCCCGAAAAAAGCAAAGGCAAGAGGAATTATTATGCTCCCTCCCAGGATCACCTCTGCCAGTTCATTTGTCGAAGCCGCCGACAACCCCGAAAGAGCTATGTCATCGCCCCTTTTAAGATAGCTTGCATAAGTCAGGATAACGCCTATCCCCACGCTAAGCGTAAAGAACATCTGTCCTGCGGCCGCAAGCCAGGTCCTGGCGCTAAGAAGTGCGGAAAAGTCAGGGTTCCATAAGAACCCGAAACCGTTAAATATGTTCCAGTCCGGCCTGGCAAGGTCGGGGGCGCCCAGCGTTACCACTCTAAGCAGGATGATAACAGCGGCTATAAAAAGCGCCGGCATGGCCACCTTGCATAGCAGCTCTATCCCTTTTGAAACGCCCCTGAAGATTATCCACATGTTTAGCGCAAAGGTTATGGCAAAAAAGATATATGCCGAAGAAATGCCGTTAAAATATTGGTTTGAAGCAAGACCCTGATAGCCTGCTAGGAACTGTGCCATAGAGGTCTTGTCCGGAAGGCTGGTCAAAAGTCCTGTCAGAGAGTAGTAGCAGTAACCCAAGAGCCAGGATTCGATGTAGACATAATAGATAAAAATAACCAGAGGACCGAAGATGCCGATAACCCCAAAATATTTAGACAGTCTGTGCTTCCAAAGTCGGTGCAGCATTCCCGGAGCGGTAGAATGCCCGTGCACTCCGCCGTACCTTCCAATAGACCACTCGATCCACATAAGAGGAATACCGATCAGAAGAAGGGAGATAAAGTATGGGATCATGAAAGCGCCGCCGCCGTTGTTTGCCGCCTGCGAAGGGAACCGCAGAAAGTTCCCCAGCCCGACGGCAGAGCCCGCAACTGCAAGGATAACTCCTAATTTTGAACTCCAGCGGTCTTTTTTTGCTTCGGCCATTTTGGATAGACATATGTTAGCAGTGTAGAAAAAAGGTGTCAAACTAAGACCTGTATTCTTCTGCTGATGCCGGGCTGGACATCTGTATGCAAAAAACACCGCCTGCAGATGATATAATTCCATTAACATATCCTGGAGGTGTCCTCATGAAAAGCGACAGCGTAAAAAAAGGCATAGAAAGAGCGCCCCACAGGTCACTGCTGCATGCTACAGGCGTGACAAAAGGAAGCCTTGAAAAACCTTTCATAGGGGTCGCAAACAGTTTCACGGACCTGGTACCCGGGCACATTAGCATGAGAGACCTTTCACAGATCATCGCAAAGGGCGTGCACAGCGGGGGAGGGGTTGCTTTTGAGTTCGGCCTGCCGGCTATCTGCGACGGTATTGCAATGGGGCATGACGGGATGCATTTTTCTCTTCCTTCGAGGGAATTGATAGCTGATGAGGTCGAGACCGTTGCAAAAGCCCATGCGCTTGACGGCCTGGTCCTTTTGACCGCCTGCGATAAGATCACTCCGGGCATGCTTATGGCTGCAGGAAGGCTGGATATTCCCTGCATAATTGTCAATGTCGGCCCCATGCTTGCAGGAAGGCACAAAGGCAGGAGAACGGACCTGGTGAGAGATACTTTTGAAGCGCTGGCTGCCTGCCAGCAGGGCAAGATATCTCATAAGGAGCTTGAAGAACTTGAGATGTGCGCCTGTCCCGGGGTTGGTTCCTGTGCCGGACTTTATACGGCTAACACAATGGCCTGCGTTACCGAGGCAATGGGGATGTCCCTTCCGGGCTGCGGGACCGCGCTGGCTGTTTCATCAAAAAAGAGGATGATAGCTTATAAGAGCGGGGAAAAGATAGTGGAACTGGTCAAAAACAATATCACCTCTCGCAAAATAATGACAAAAGAAGCAGTGATGAACGGGATAAGAATTGATATGGCGCTTGGAGGCTCGACAAACTCCTGTCTTCACATCCCGGCAATAGCGCATGAGGTCGGAGTTGAAGTCGGCCTTGATACCATAGAAGAAATCAGCAAAGTTACGCCTCATATAACCAATCTCCGGCCAGGAGGCGAGCATTTTATGGAGGATTTTGAATATGCCGGAGGGGTTCAGGCCGCGATGAAGGTCCTTGTAAACATGATAGCGGACAACCCTACCGTAAGCGGCAAATCCGTCAAGCAGCTCGCAAAAGAAGCCGAAGTCTACGACAGTTCCGTCATAAGGGACCTTGCCAGCGCTTATCATAAAGAAGGAGGGATCGCGGTCCTAAAAGGAAATCTTGCCCCGGACGGCTCCGTTGTCAAGCAGAGCGCGGTTAATGAGAGCGCGAGGGTCATAATAGGAAAAGCAAAGTGCTTTGACGGGGAAGAGGCGGGAATGGAGGCCATAATGGAAGGAAAGATAAAGGCCGGGGATGTTGTGGTTATCCGCTATGAAGGGCCCAAAGGCGGCCCAGGAATGAGGGAAATGCTTTCTCCTACGGCTGCAATTGTGGGGATGGGCCTTGGCGATAAAGTCGGCCTCATAACGGACGGAAGGTTTTCCGGAGGCACCAGAGGTCCGGCTGTCGGGCATGTTTCTCCCGAAGCGGCGGAAGGCGGCCCTATTGGAGTCATAAAGGACGGAGATGAGATAGAAATAAACATACCTGACAGAAAGCTTGAGCTTAAGGTCAGCCAAGAAGAGATCTCAAAGAGGCTCAAAAATTTCAAACCGTTAAAGAAAAAACTGACAGGTTATCTTGCCAGATATGCGCATTTTGTAACAAGCGCAAGCACAGGAGCAGTATTAAAAACTTAGCCCGACGCTAAAGCACCCGCCTGCCAAGCCTTCCCGGCTCGGCGGGATGGCGGGCAGGTCGGCTCCTGGAGCCGAACCTTTAGGTTCGGGTGCTTGGTTGCGCCCCTCTCCATAATTTGGTAAAATATATCAAATACAGAAAGGCCCCTTTATGGAACTTTCCGGCTCGGACGCATTGTTGGAATCTCTAAAAAAGGAAGGCGTTGAAGTTATATTTGGTCTTCCAGGAGGCTCCGTTCTGCCAATTTATGATTCCCTTTACAATTTCAAGGAAATAAAGCATATCCTGGTCCGGCATGAGCAGGCGGCGGGGCACGCGGCAGACGGTTATGCAAGGGCAACCGGAAAGACTGGCGTTTGTCTGGCAACATCCGGTCCGGGCGCAACAAACCTTGTCACCGCGATCGCCAATGCCCATATGGATTCCATCCCTATGGTTGCCATCACCGGTCAGGTTGGGACCGCTTTCCTGGGAAAGGACTCATTCCAGGAAGCGGATATTACCGGGATCACTCTTCCAATAACCAAGCACAATTATCTTGTCAAGAGCACGGCAGAGATCCCCGCTGTCATAAAAGAGGCGTTCCATGTTGCTTCCACAGGCAGAAAAGGCCCGGTCCTTGTGGATATACCAAAGGATATCCAGATCAAGAAAGCCGAGTTCGTTTATCCCGAAAAGATAAGCATGCCGGCCTATAAACCGACCTATCACGGACATCCCAAGCAGATAGCGGCCGCTGCAAAACTTATCGGCTCTTCGGAAAAACCGATGATATATGCCGGCGGAGGGGTGATCATGTCGGGAGCCGACAAAGAACTTCTTGAACTTGCCGAAATGATATCGGCGCCTGCCACTACCACCCTTCTTGGCAAGGGCGCGTTCCCGGAAACGCACCATCTGTCCCTGGGCATGTTAGGTATGCACGGTACGGTTTATGCCAACTATTCCGTCACGGAATGCGACCTCCTGATAGCGGTGGGCGCGCGTTTTGACGACAGGGTCACAGGACATATAGACCACTTTGCGCCCAAGGCCAAGGTGATACACATTGACATAGATCCCGCGGAGATCGGCAAGAATGTGGGGGTCGATGTTCCGATAGTCGGGGATGTTAAGAATGTGCTGAAAGCTCTGATAAAGCAGCTGTCAAAAAAGGAGCAGCAGACCCCGTGGCTGGAACAGGTCCTTGGCTGGAAGGATAAGCATCCTCTCTGTTTTAAGAATGACGGCAGCCTAAAGCCGCAGCAGGTCATAGAAAAGATCTACGAAGCAACATCCGGAGAGGCGATAATAACCACGGAAGTCGGCCAGAACCAGATGTGGGCGGCGCAATTCTATCGCTATACAAAGCCCAGAACATTTATCACTTCTGGAGGGCTTGGGACCATGGGGTTTGGATTTCCTGCGGCCATAGGCGCCCAGGTCGGCTGTCCCGACAAGGTTGTTATTGATATAGCCGGCGACGGCAGCATCCAGATGAACATCCAGGAACTTAATACCGCGGTCAACAATAAACTCCCGGTCATAATAGCGATACTCAACAACGGCTATCTGGGAATGGTGCGCCAGTGGCAGGAACTTTTGCACGGCAGAAGGTATTCCCATACGGACCTAAACAATAACCCGGATTTTTTAAAGATCGCGGAGGCGTACGGAGCGCTTGGCATAAGGGTCCACAAGCTGGAAGAGGTTGTCCCGGCCATGAAAAGGGCGATCGCCAACAGGGAAAGGCCGACAGTCATAGATTTTGTCATTGCAAGAGAAGAGAATGTCTTTCCGTTCGTTCCGGCTGGGCAGCCCATAAACGAAATGATAGTGGATTAATATGAAAAAACACACTTTGGCGGTCATCGTAGAGAACAGGGCAGGTGTCCTTTCCAGGGTCTCCGGGCTTTTTAGCCGCAGAGGCTATAACATACACAGTCTTGCGGTCGGGACAACCGAAGAGCCCAATGTCTCGAGAATGACGATAGTTGTCGAAGGCGACGATGTGGTCCTTGAGCAGATAATAAAACAGCTGTATAAGCTGATCGATGTTGTAAAGGTCATAGAACTCTCAGGGGTCCCGGCAGTTGACAGGGAGCTTGTCCTGATAAAGGTGGCGGCAAACGAAAAAACAAGGCCGGAGATAACCAAAATAGTGGATATTTTTAGGGCCAGGATAGTGGACCTTGGAGCGGATGCGCTTATTATCGAGGCCACGGGTGATTCCGAAAAGATCGATGCCCTGGAGAATATGCTGACCAAATACGGGGTAAAGGAGATGGTAAGGACAGGGAAGATCTCGCTTTCAAGGTCGGAAGAAATAAAATAAAAAAGGAGAAGTCAGATGGCAAAGATGTACTACGATAAAGACGCGGACCTTAAGCTGCTGAAAGGAAAAACGATAGCGATAATCGGCTACGGCAGCCAGGGAAGCGCTCAGGGAATGAACCACAAGGACAGCGGGGTTAGTGTGATAGTGGCAGAGCTGGAAGGCACCGCCCAGTATAAAAAAGCAAAGGCCGACGGCATGGAGGTAATGTCCGCCGATGAAGCCGCAAAAAAAGCGGACATAATCCAGATACTTGTTCCGGACGAACTTCAAGCCAGGGTATATAAGGAATCGATAGAAAAAAACCTTTCAAAAGGCAAAACGCTCGTGTTTTCCCACGGCTTCAACATCCATTATCATCAAATAATACCGCCTGCTGATGTTGATGTCATAATGATCGCTCCAAAGGGGCCCGGGCCTCTGGTAAGAAAGGTCTATACCGAAGGCGGAGGAGTCCCGGCGCTGATCGCCGTGTATCAGGACGCTTCGGGCAAAGCCAGAAAGACCGCTCTTGCAATGGCCAAGGGCATTGGCGCCACAAAAGCCGGAGTGCTTGAGACCACCTTCAAAGAAGAAACAGAGACAGACCTGTTTGGAGAGCAGGCGGTCCTTTGCGGAGGTTGCACGGCCCTTGTAATGGCGGGGTTCGAAACTCTGGTGAACGCCGGATATCAGCCGGAGATAGCTTACTTTGAATGCATGCACGAACTCAAACTGATCGTTGACCTTATGTACGAAAAAGGCATCTCAGGAATGAGGGCCGCCATCAGCAATACAGCAGAGTACGGCGACCTTACCGTGGGGCCGCACATAATTGACGAAGGCACCCGCGAAAGAATGAAATTCATCCTCGGAAGGATCCAGAACGGGACCTTTGCCAAAGAATGGATACTTGAGAACCAGGCCGGAAGGCCGGTGTTTTTGGCCCAGAGAAAAAGGGGCGCCGAGCACCTTATAGAAAAAGTAGGCAAAGAACTGCGCCAGATGATGAGCTGGCTGAAGAAAAAGGCTTAAGCGCTTAAGAGCTGAAGGAGAAAAGAAGACCGATAGATGAAAAAGGGGATCGCGGTACTTGGTTCAACGGGATCTATAGGGAGGCAGGCGCTTGATGTGGTGTCTGCCTTTCCTTCTTTATTCCGCGTGTCAGGGCTTGCCTATCTAGGCCACAATGACGGAGAAGGCCTTGTAAAAATAGCCTCCGACCCCAAAACCGATATTGTTGTAATGGCCATTGTCGGGACCGCCGGGCTTGCTGCCGTTATTGCTGCCATAAAAAAGAGAAAGACCATTGCCCTTGCCAGCAAAGAGATACTGGTTGCTGCGGGAGATGTTGTTATGGCGGAGGCAAAAAGATATGGGGCGCAGATATTGCCGCTGGATAGCGAGCATAGCGCGGTGTTTCAGTGTATTCAGGGAGAAGCCCAGAATAATGTCCAATTCCCAATGTCCAATTCCCAATGTCCAAATAAAAAAATAAAGAGGATCATACTTACCGCATCCGGAGGTCCCTTCCGCAAATATTCTAAAAAGCAGCTTTCCAAAGTAACGGCAAAACAGGCGCTGAAGCACCCGACCTGGAAAATGGGGCCAAAGATAACTATAGACTGTGCCACGCTCATGAATAAGGGATTAGAAGTAATAGAAGCTCACCATCTTTTTGGCATACCTTATGAAAAGATCGAGGTTGTTGTTCATCCCCAAAGCGTGATACATTCAATGGTCGAATTTGTGGACGGCTCCGTTCTTGCCCAGATAGGGGTTCCGGATATGAGAACGGCGATACAATATGCTCTGACATACCCGAACAGGCAGCCCAGATCGTACGGCAGCGTTGATCTTGCAAAAACGGGCGAGCTCACATTTCAAAAGCCGGACACTGACAGATTCCCGTGCCTTAAACTTGCATACAAGGCGGGGAAAACTGGAGGGACCCTTCCTGCTGTCCTGTCTGCAGCCAACGATACCGCGGTGGAGCTGTTCTTAAATGCAAAGATAGGGTTTTATGACATTCCCGGGATAGTTTCTTCCGTTATGAAAAAACACAGGTTTATCAAGAGTCCCAAACTCGGTCAGATACTTGAAGCGGAAAAGTGGGCAAGGCTGGAAGCAGAAAAAATAGTATAATGGGAACATCCCGACGCTAAAGCGTCGGCTCCATGTTGAAGAAAAACGGAGCCGAACATTTATGTTCGGGCGTAGAAAAATGGATATAACAGTATTAAGACACTCGGCATCGCATGTAATGGCGGCGGCCGTTAAAGAGCTCTTCCCGCAGGCAAAGCTGGCCATAGGCCCTGCCATCGAGGACGGCTTTTATTATGATCTTGAACTCCCCCGCGCCCTAAAGGAAGAAGACCTGCCTGTGATAGAAGAAAAGATGCGCGAGATCATAAAGAAGAACGAAAAATTTGAGCGCGTGGAATATCCCAGGGCAGAAGCTTTGCAAATGATGCAGAAGCAGGGCCAGACCTACAAGATCGAGTTGATCAGCGGCATCCCCGATGAAAAGATCTCCTTTTATAAGAGCGGGGAGTTCATTGATATGTGCCGCGGGCCGCATATCGCTTCTACCGGCAAGATCAAGGCGTTTAAGCTGCTAAAGACAGCGGGAGCCTACTGGAGAGGGGACGAAAAGAACGCAATGCTCCAGAGGATCTACGGCACAGCTTTTGAAACGCAAAAAGAGCTTGATGAATACCTGAAGAGGCTTGAGGAGGCGGCAAAAAGGGATCATAGAAAACTCGGGAAAGATCTCGACCTGTTTAACATCTATCATGAAGAAGCCGGTGCAGGGCTTGTGTTCTATCATCCCAAAGGAGCAATTTTGCGGCAGTTGATCGAGGACTATCTCAAAAAAGAGCACGCAAAAAGGGGCTACAGCCATGTCATTACTCCCCACATCGCAAGGGAAAATCTCTGGAAAACTTCGGGACACACCGGATATTATAAAGAGAACATGTATTTTTTAAGTGTGGACGAGCAGGATTATGTGCTTAAGCCGATGAACTGCCCTTACCATCTGCTCATTTATAAAAGAAAGATCAACAGTTATAAGGACCTTCCGATCAGGTATTTTGAACTTGGGACGGTTTACAGGCACGAGCGCTCGGGGGTACTGCACGGGCTTTTGCGGGTTAGAGGTTTTACCCAGGATGACGCGCATATTTTTTGCAGGCCTGACCAATTGAACGAAGAGATAAAAAAGACCATCGATTTTGCCTTTGACATGCTAAAAAAATTCGGCTTTGAAAATTATGAAGTATATCTTTCTACCCGTCCGGACAAAGCGGTAGGGAGCCAGGAAAACTGGAAGAACGCAACCGAAGCCCTGGAGGCCGCGCTCAAAGCAAAGGGGATAGAGTACAAGATAGATCCCGGGGCAGGAGTGTTCTACGGGCCAAAAATAGATGTAAAAATAAAGGATGCGATCGGGCGGCTGTGGCAGGGGCCTACCATCCAGGCCGACTTTAACCTGCCGGAGAGGTTTGACCTTACTTATGCCGGCGAGGACGGCCAAAAGCACAGGCCGGTAATGATACACAGGGTGGTCCTCGGCAGCATGGAAAGGTTCATCGGTGTTCTGACGGAGCATTATGCCGGGGCTTTCCCCCTGTGGCTTGCTCCGGTGCAGGTCATAGTGCTGCCTATTGCCGACAGGCACGCAGCTTATGCAAAAGAGATCGCAGGAAAACTGGAGGAGACAGGGCTCAGGGTGGAAGTGGACAGCCGCAACGAAAAAGTCGGCTTTAAGATACGCGAAGCCCAGCTGCAAAAGGTGCCCTATATGCTGGTTATCGGGGACAAAGAAGTTGAAGCAAAGCAAGTAGCGGTGCGGTCAAGGGAAAAAGGCGATCTGGGCCCTCAGTCTATCGAGCAATTAATCTCAAGTATTACTCATGCTTAAAACCTCCGGCACACATATCGTTGATGAGCATGGCAAAAGAATAACGCTCAAAGGCATCAATATCGGCGGCTGGCTGATGATGGAAGGGTATATGCTTGGCGGCCGCAATATACCCGAACATTTGTTCAAAAAGGAACTGGCAAGGCTCCATGGAAAGAATGCCCCCCTTGAGTTTACAAAGCTTTTCAGGGATTCCTATTTTTCTAAGGAGGATGTCAAAAGGATAAAGAATCTGGGGTTCAACTGCGTTCGGCTGCCTTTCAATCACAGGCTACTTGAGGAAAAGAACGGACTCTCATATCTAAAAAAAACGGTCAGGCTTTTTGCGCAGCAGGGGCTCTATGTGATCCTGGACATGCATGCGGTCCCGGGTTCCCAGAACATAGACTGGCACTCCGACAGCGACGGCAGGGCTCTTTTCTGGCAGAGGCCGGGGTATAGAAACCAGTACATAAAGCTCTGGAAAAAGCTTTCATCCGCCTTTAAGAGCGAAAAGATGATAGCCGGCTATGATGTTATGAACGAGCCGGTGACGGACAACATCCCTTTGCTTACAAAGACCTTCCAGAAGGTGATCTCGGCGGTAAGAGGACAGGGGGACAGGCATATCATCTTTGTTGAGGGCAACAATTGGGGTATGGACACTGACTATATTGAAAGCCTTAAAGATGATAATTTGGCGGTCAGCATACATTATTACCGTCCCGTAGAATACACTTTTAACTGGCTCCCAGGACTAAAATATCCCGGCAGGGTGCTGGGAAAGCTATGGAACAAAAAAGAGATGGAAAAGCTGATAAAAGACAGCGTCAGATTTGCAAATAAATTGAAGAAGCCGCTTTTTTGCGGGGAGTTCGGAGTGGCTTCCAGGTGCGACCTCTGCGGAGCAGAGTACAGATGGGTGGACGATGTGCTGTCCCTGTTCAAAAAATACGGGATACACTGGACCTACTGGACCTATAAATCGGTAAAAGGGGTCCCTTTGCCGGACGGGGTTTTTCAGTTGTCCGATGCCAGCGGCATCATAGGCAATGCGGCAACAAAGACAGGAATGGACAACTTTTACGGCATCTATGGAAGCAGAAAGAAAGACCTTTTCACGCTCCTTTCTACAGACAATTTTGTTTTGAACAAAAAACTCTTTGCCGTGGCCAAGAAATATCTGTGATCAGAAAAGGTTTGTCCTCTTAATTGAAGCGATGCCGGTTTCTTTGAAAAGGCCTTTAAGTTCGCTGCCTTTGATAGAGCCGCTGTTGTCGCATCTGACCTCAATGTTGACTGTATTTCCGGAAAACCCTATCTTTTTTATCATGGGCCGTATATCCATCTGATTTTCTTTCCTGACAACAATAATTGAATTGGTTGACAGTATTTCCTGCGCTTTCTTTGACGGGTCCTTTACGGTCTTTATTTCGTAAACAGCGGTCTTTATTGAGGAAGAGATAGAAGGCATGCCGGAAAACACGGAAGTAACTCCCAGTATCTCTATGCCTGGCATAAGCGTAAGCTCCAGGTCCGCTTTCACTTTTTCAGCCGAGGCCCATTTTTCCAGAAAGATGTCCAGGTATTCGCAGTCTGAGGCCATGCCAAGGGGCAGGGGAGGGCCGAACGCCAATTTTTGCCTCGGATTATAACCCTGAGAATATGCGACCGGCAGCTCGCCTCTCCTTACCGCGCGCTCCCACAGCCGGATCATGTCAAGGTGGCCGATAAACACGAGCCCGCCGCCTTTTTTATATTTGATCCTTATGCGCTGCAATTGCCACCTCCCATTTGCAATAGTCAAAATGTTCGGTCCAGTTGTCAAATCTGCAGCCGGCTTCAAAAGCATCAAGCAATATTTTGGCCATAGGAAGCCCTCGTCCGGCTTCGAGGGATGAAAACAAGCCTTCTATGACGGACATCTCCGCTTTATGCCAGCGCAGTTCTATGCTTTTATGCCTAAGGTTCTGTTTAAGATAGTTCTGTTTTTTCTGTATCTTATCCAGTGAGATCATCTTTTCATTCTCAAAAGGAGTGTTTTTCTTTGGTATGAATGTCGAAACATTAACGGTTATCTTTGCCCGGGGATTAACGGTCTTGCCTTCTTTGATTATTCTGTTGGATAAAGCAACAATTCCTGCCAGGTCTTCTTCTGTTTCTGTCGGGAGCCCTATCATAAAATAGAGTTTTACGCTGTTGGCGCCGGATGCAAAAGCGTTACCTATGGAGGACAGGATGTTTTCTTCCGTCAGGTCCTTGTGTATATGATCGCGCAGCCTCTGTGTTCCTGCCTCGGGAGCCAGAGTAATTCCTGACTTTCTGACATTCTGCAGTTCTTTTGCTATATCAGCCCTAAAGCTGTCGGGCCTCATCGAGGGCAGAGAGACAGAGATCCTTTTTGGCCCAAAGGCCTTTCCCAGCTCGTTTGCGACCTCCCAGATCCTGGGATAATCGCAGCTGGAGAGCGAAACAAGAGAGACCTCTTCAAACCCGGTGTTCTTTATTGTTTCTTTAGCAAGAGCAACTACCTTTTCCGGGTCAACCAGCCGGACGGGCTTATTTACTGTTCCGGCCTGGCAAAAACTGCATCTTCTGGGACAGCCCCGCATTATCTCTATGGTGGCCCTGTCGTGGACTACCTCTATGAAAGGGACTATCGGTTTGGCGGGATAATCGATAGAGTTCAGGTCCTTAACCGTCCGGCGTTTGACATTTTTCAATTCATTATGATCGGGTACATATACCCCGTCGATTTTGGACAAATTATCCAATAAAGGCGTGTGCGTAGGGGTCGGTTGTGGCCGATCCCTACAGGATTTATATGCATCTATTATCTCCCGTATCACCTCTTCGCCGTCGCCTAGAACAAAGGCATCGATAAAATCGGATAACGGCTCCGGATTATTGGTGCAGGCCCCTCCGGCAATTATCAGGGGATGGCCTCCGGTCCTTTCTTTCCGCTTAAGCGGGATGTCCGACAATTTAAGGATGTTGAGCATGTTCGTGTAAGTAAGCTCATGCTGCAGAGAAAACCCGAGGATATCAAAATCCTTTATCGGTTTCCAGGATTCAAGCGAAAAAAGCGGTACTCCGTGCTCTTTCATGGCCGCTTCCATGTCGGGCCATGGGGAAAAAACTCTTTCGCAAATGGCATCCTCTCTTTTGATGATCAGGTGATAAAGAATGGACAGCCCCAGGTTGGACATGCCTATCTCATAGGTGTCCGGATAGCACAGCGCCACCTTTACCATGCCTTTGTGGCCTTTGTGAATGGAATTCAGCTCGTTTCCGATATAGCGCGCGGGCTTTGATACGGCCGGCAGGATTTTATCGCGAATAAGGTCATGCATCTGTCATCATTATAACAAATGAACGATGTCCTGCCCTTACAGGTATCGGTCAGGAACCAAGTTTGTCCAAGAGCCATTCGAGCGCCACGATCTTGCCGAAAGCCTCTTCGGTGTTTTGGGACTTCAGCACTATGAGAACTTCCTTTAATCTGTTCAAGATGTCCCCGTGCGTGGCAGCCCTGCCTTCGAGGATGTACCCGAGGCCGGTGGCTGCGTTCCTGAACATGACAGTGCTCTGTGCGAGCGTTTGAAGATCTGCTGTTAAGCCCCTTTCAATTATTTCCAAGAAATCGTTTTGGCAGCCCTTTGAACAGAGCTTTCCTAAAACATCGGCGGCAACCCTTCTTTCCTCTTCCGGAGCGTCCCAGTCGGTCAAAAGACGCCTCATGTTCTCCAGTTCTTCGCTTGAGAAGTCATTTGCCATTACTTCCATTTTTGCTCTCATGGTGGCGCTGTCCATCCTCATTAAATTTCCAGGCAGGCTATCGCTTCTGTCCCATCCCATGAGTATCTGCCTTCTTCTTTCTTGAATATGGGCTATGCGGTTTCCCAAAATATCGCTTATCGGGGATCCGTAGCCGACTTTTGCCCATTCGTGCAAAGCCCACCCCATATTTGTCCAGGCTGTGTCGCTAACATCGCCTTCGTTAACATGTTCCTTTAGCCAGGCTCTTGTTAGGGGATCCGTCATATTATGTATGCCTCCGGCCATAAGCCTGTGGAGTATCTCTTCTTTTGAAAGTGCTATCCCTCCAAAATTGAGCATCCATGCAGGCAGGTTAATGATCCTTTTGTCTTGCATCGCCGTTTCTATCTGCCTGATCTCTTCTCCGGACGAAGTCTTTGTCCCGAGAGGAGCGTTAGCAACAGGAGCCCAGATCCTGGTTTGAAGTCTTGAAACATCATTGGTATCTCTTATAACATAAGGCGGTCCGGCTGCTATAGAAATGACTGCCGGCATAAAGATCAGAGCGTCCCTTTCTATTTGATGCGGGGCAATAGTCCTATAGTGGGAACTGGCGGCCAAGGTGAAAGGAGTGCTTGCATTAATGCCCCAGCCGCGCTCTCTTTCTTGGGCAAGCTCGTAAAGAAGATCCAAAGAAAACCCCGAGGGATTATAAAAAGCCCCCGATTCATCAGATATTCCGGAAACCGCAAATCCGTACCTTGAATATCTTTCCACTTCCCTTAGAAGCCTGACGATATTGGAACCGACTTCTCCGTAGCCCTGAATGTTCATAGTGATCGGGTTTGAGCGGTCTATGCCAAAATGTGAAAGTACGGAGGCATTGGACAACAATGCGCAAAGACATTCAAGATGTCCGTAAGAAGTCCCTCTCCATTCGTCGTGGTTAAAGAACCCCAGTTCTCCGGGTCCGCTTGTCGTAAAAGGGACCAACTGCACGCCAAGATCGTCTTCTGCCTGCCTTCCTATGCGGTCCATCAGCCCCATTAATGCTCCTTCGTCCAGGCAGGCCGGTTTCATATCGGGGCCTTCGGAGCGGCTGAAGCCCAAGGTGCCAAGATCTACAAAAGCTCGCAGGTATTGTGAGACAGTAGGCTCGATCATGTTTAGGATGGCTGTTTCGGCAAGACCGGCTTCCGCCATTATCCTGACCCCGCCTTTAGCGATAACATCCCCTCTCTTAAATAGATCGGGATCCCCGTACACGCAGGTGACCGCAAAATAACCCCCTTTGGAAAGATATAAGACTGACTTTCCCCCGTCAAGACAGACCTCGGCCAGAGGGTTCTTAAAACCCATGTCTTTGGCAAGATCGGTTGCCAGCCTGATACAGCTGACATTGCCTGTATGGACCTGTCCGGAAGCGGTCATTGTGTAATAAAGCGGCGGCTGACTCACACCAAGAAAAGGTGCCAGCTGGGGACCGTTTATCATTACGGACAAGGGGGCCTGTCCTCTGGAGTGATAGAACCCTGAATTGTTATCCCTGATCACCATACTTCTAAGAACTTCTGTTCCCAGCCTGCCCGAAAATTCCGGCATTCCTGCTATAGTCCTTATAAGCGGCGTTGTCGGCATCTATTTCTCCTTTGTGATTATGCTGTTCACAAGAAGTTGTCGAAGGATATTTTTTGGAATTTCAGGAATTGGGTATCGAAAGCAAAAAAAGGGGCGGGAAAACCCGCCCCTTGGAGCCAGGACCTTTAGAAAGAGCTATACCAGACCCTGCTCTATCATGGAATCGGCAACCTTGACGAATCCGGCTATGTTGGCGCCTTTTACATAGTTCGTGAAAGAGCCTTCTTTTCCGTATTCAACGCAGGCTTTGTGGATGTTGATCATGATGCCGTGGAGCTTGCTGTCCACTTCTTCTCTGCTCCAGTTGAGCCTCATGCTGTTCTGGCTCATTTCAAGTCCTGAGGTCGCCACTCCGCCGGCATTGGCCGCTTTTCCAGGGCCATATAGTATCTTTGCGTCCAGGAATACCTTGACGCCTTCGGGCGTGGTGGGCATATTGGCCCCTTCGCTTACGCAGATGCAGCCGTTCTTAACCAGGGCCTTTGCGTCTGCCCCGTTTATCTCATTCTGCGTGGCTGATGGGAATGCGATGTCCCCTTTTTCGCTCCAGGGAGTTTTACCTTCCACATATTTTACGCCGAACTTGTCCGCATACTCCTTTATCCTTCCCCTCTTGATGTTCTTCAATTCCATTATGAAGGAAAGCTTCTTTTCGTCGATACCTGCCGGATCAAATATGTAGCCGTTGGAATCGGAGGCTGATACGCACTTTCCTCCGAGCTGGTTAACTTTTTCTATCGTGTACTGTGCCACATTTCCGGAGCCGGATACCAGGCAGATTTTGCCTTTCATGGATTCGCCCCTGGTAGATAGCATTTCCTGGGCAAAATAGACCGCTCCGTAACCTGTGGCTTCGGGCCTTATGAGGCTTCCTCCCCAGTTTAGGGATTTGCCCGTCAGCACTCCCGAAAATTCATTCTTTAATCTCTTGTACTGTCCGAAAAGAAAGCCTATTTCTCTTCCGCCGACCCCGATATCACCAGCGGGAACATCGGTGTCCGGACCGATGTGACGCTGAAGTTCGGTCATAAAGCTCTGGCAGAACTTCATCACTTCGTTATCGGACTTGCCTTTAGGATCAAAATCAGAGCCGCCTTTTCCTCCGCCCATAGGCAAAGTTGTCAGGCTGTTCTTGAAGACCTGTTCAAACGCCAGGAACTTGAGTATGCCAAGATTAACGCTCGGATGGAACCTGAGCCCGCCCTTATACGGCCCGATGGCAGAGTTCATTTCTATCCTGAAGCCCCTGTTGACCTCGATCTCGCCCTTATCGTTGAGCCAGGGTACGCGGAACAAGATCACTCTTTCCGGCTCGACCATTCTTTCCAGGACCTTGGCTTTTTGATACTTCGGGTTCTTTTCGATAAAGGGCATTACGGACTCGACCACTTCCCTTACCGCCTGGTGGAATTCCACCTCGCCCGGGTTTTTTTCGACGACTTTCTTCATGAATTCTTCTGTGAGTGTCATAGCTTCTCCTTGCTGATGCGATATATGCGATGGACTTCTTCGTTCATCTTAAGCACGCCTTTGTGCGGTTCACCTGAGCCTTCTAAGATTATAACTCAGGATAAGGGAGTCTGCAATCTCTCTCATGGTCTTGCGCGAGTCCATAGAGAATCTTTGTATCCTCAGATAAGCGTCCTCTTCGGAAAGCCCCTCGTCCCTCATAAGGATCCCTTTGGCCCTTTCGATAGATTTGCGCGATTGCAGCTCTTCCTCAACGCTTTTTGCCTTCATCAGCAGGCCTGTGTTCTCTATGGCCATTGCCGCAAGCGATGCTATCGCGCTAAGGACCTCGATCTCTGTCCCTGTAAAAGCATGAGGTTTGGAAGTATAGGAGTTGATAACGCCGATAGCCTTTCCTTTTACCGCCAGGGGCACGCACAATAGAGAGCATAGCCCCTCTTTTTTGGCGATGTCCCTGTATTTGTACTCCGGCTCTTTTTTGACATCCTTAACGGCGGCGGGCTTGTTGAGCAAAAGCACCTTTCCCGCGATACCCTCGCCAGCCTTTAGCGGGGGCTTATTGTTATAGAGTGCGCTTACGCTTTGGGACGCTTTGTTCACCAGCAGGTTTTTTTCGCTGTCCAGAAGAAAAATGGAGCAGATATTGGAGCCCATCAATTTCGCGGTTACTTCCACTATCGAAGCAAGAATGTCCTCTATCAAAAGATCCGAAGTGATAGTGCGGCTTATTTCGGAAAGCGCTTTTACGGTATCTGTGCGGCGAGACCTCCTTTTTGAGGAGCGTTTTTTTGCAACATTCATGTTTGAATTATACTATAAAAAGCTGAAATCATATGAGGGAAATGCCGACAAATAAACAGGGAGATGAAACCTCTGTTATGAGAACATCCAATTCAGTTTTGGCGTCTTTGTATAGATCCGGACGTTTAATACTTCCGGCTGCTTTTTTAGCCGGGAGCCTTACCTCCTGTGAAAGGCCCCGTCCCCAAGTTCCTGTTCCTGCCAGTGAGATCCAGAGAGGAATGCCCCAGATGGAGGCGACTCCAGCCAGGAACCTGATAACTCCTAACGGTATCTATTTTGGGGCCTTTTTGGATGATGCTCTTTCCCCGGCCGGCGTTTCCCGGTTCAACAGCCTGATAGGCGGGAATCTTGACATGGTACTGCAGTTTCACGCCTTCGGCAAGGGATTTGATTTCCCTTCAGAAACGGTCAGTGTCTTGCGCCAAAAAGGTATCGCTTCGCTTATAAAACTGGAGCCGTGGAGCTGGAAGGGCAAGTCGGATAATTCCTTCAGTCTTGAGAACCTTATCGCGGGCAAATTTGATACCGGGCTGGCAAAATTTGCTGCCGGGCTTGCCGCACAAAATACCCCAATGCTTTTGACCTTTGGCCACGAAATGAACGGCGATTGGTATCCTTGGGCGGGGCATCCTGAATTATACAAAGAAGCCTACATCCATGTGTGGGAAACATTTGAAAGAGCGGGGGCCAATAAATATGCGACCTGGCTTTGGAACCCAAATGTTGGGACAGATCCTTCGGCGTATTATCCCGGGGACAGATATGTTGACGGAATAGGCCTGGACGGTTACAGTACCGACTGGACAGGAAACCCCGCGGATGCAAGGGCGCTGTTTGGCCCGGCCATTGGACTGATGAGGCAATTGTATCCGGGAAAGCCGCTCTGGATACTTGAGACCGGATATGACAAAGGCAACGGGGGCTCAGCCGCGGGCGAGGCACAGTTCCTTAAAAGCCTTTTCGAACTGGCAGTTCAGGATGATCTGGCAGGGGTGTTCTACTTTAATACCACAAAAACAGAAACGGGATGCAGAAGGATATGGTCCATTACAGATGGAGGTACCGGATGCCTGAGAGAACAGTTCGAAAAATACAGCGGAAGCTTTTCTTCCAGTCCCATGGAGCCGAATTCCGGTGCATCGGAGCCGGCGGCTGCCATTGTCCCGGATATGCAGTCCGGGGCCGATATTAAGGACCTTTTCTTGTCCCAGGGGGCTTTTGGAGGTGCAAGGCTCAGGCTGGAAGACGGTGCGATCGAGATAAGCGCTCCAAAAGGCAATTACGATGCCGGCGGTTATTTTATCCTTGACAGGGCTGTTATGGGCACACTGGCCTTTGATGCATCTAAGATCAAAGGCGAAATAATGATATTATTCATAAATGATGCTTCTGGGACTGATACGGTGCTGGCGGACGAAAGGGTGCGGCGGGACGGGCCTGTTTCCCTCAAGATACCCGAAGGTACAACCAAAATGTGCATTCACCCAGCGCTTAGCGGGAATTTAAGGCTGGAGAATTTTACGGTTAACGATTAGACAGGACTCACCTGACAACTATATTTACCAGTTTTCTGTTGGCAAATATAACTTTTACTATTTCTTTACCCTGCAGCAACTGTTTTATCTTCTCTGACTGAAGAGCTTTTTCCCTGACCTGCTCCTCCGGCAGGTCCGCTGCTATCATGATCCTGTCCTTTAGTTTTCCATTGACCTGTATTGGTATCTCGATCTCGGTTTCTTTAACAAGAGCAGGATCAAAGCCCGGCCAGTCCTGCTCCAGCGTACTTCCGGTATTGCCTATTTTTTCCCAAAGCTCATCTGCTGCATGCGGAGCAAATGGGGAAAGCAGCAGAAGCAGCGTCTCGGCGGTCTTTTTATCGAGAGGCGAACCCTGAAGCGCGTTAAGCAGTTCCATTATCTTTGCGATCGCCGTGTTAAAGGAGAATCTCTCGATATCTTCTGAAACACCTTTTATGGTTTTGTGAAGAATACGGGTGGTCCCATCAGTCCTGCGCCCCTCTACCTCTTGCCCCGAGCGTAGTCGAGGGGTTGGGAGAGGGGAAGGGGGTGAGGGCTTATTGTCGCTGATCAATCTCCAGATCCTGCTCAAAAATCTATAACTCCCCTCAACTCCCGCATCACTCCACTCAAGCTCCCTTTCCGGAGGAGAGGCAAAAAGGATAAAGACCCTGGCTGTGTCCGCCCCGTATTTTTCAATAATATAGTCTGGATCAACAACATTGCCTTTGGACTTGCTCATTTTTGCACCGTCTTTTACCACCATTCCCTGCGTCAAAAGGTTCTTAAAGGGCTCGTCCACAGGGATAAATCCCATGTCGCTCAGAACTTTGCAGAAGAACCTTGAGTAAAGAAGATGCAATATCGCATGTTCTATGCCGCCTATATACTGGTCTACGGGAAGCCAGTATTTGAGGTCCTTTGGCTCAAAAGGCGTGTCAGAATCCTTTTCTGTGTTCGTGTACCTTAAGAAATACCAGGAGGAGCAGTTAAAGGTGTCAAGCGTGTCGGTTTCCCTGCTTGCCTTTCCGCCGCATTTGGGGCAGGCAGTGCTGATAAAATCTTTAGCCTTCAGCAGGGGAGAACCGCCTTCCCCCGTGAATTTGACATCATAGGGCAATTTTACCGGAAGGTCTTTATCCGGTACCGGAACTGCCCCGCATTTATTGCAATATACGATGGGAATAGGCGCACCCCAATACCTCTGGCGGGATATTAGCCAATCCCTCAGCTTAAAATTAACCTCTTTTTTGCCGATGCCTTTTTCTTCAAGCCAGAGGGTTATTGCATCGATGGCCTTATTGCTGTCCATGCCGTTGAATTGTGCGGAATTGACCATGGTGCCGGGGGGAGTGTAGGCCGCCCTGATCTCCGGCCCCTCTCCCTCTTGCCCCGAGCGTAGTCGAGGGGTTGGGAGAGGGGTGGCCAAAGGCCGGGGTGAGGGACCATTAGGAACGATTACCTCTTTTATCGGAAGATCAAATTTTTTTGCGAATTCAAAATCTCTCTGGTCGTGGGCCGGAACTGCCATGACAGCGCCGGTGCCGTACTCCATTAGGACATAATCGGAAGTCCAGATCGGTATTGTCTCGTTGTTGGCCGGGTTTATCGCATAAGCCCCCGTGAACACTCCGGTCTTTTCTTCCGACACCTGGCGCAGCGAAGGGTCCTTTCTTTTTACGCTCTCTATATAGGAAAGGACCTCTTTCTCCTGTCTTGTTCCTTGCGACAACTCTACGGTTAGCGGGTTTTCTGGGGCAAGGGTCATATAGGTTACCCCGAAAAGAGTGTCCGGCCTGGTGGTAAATATCTTAAGCTTCTTATCCAAACCCTTTATAGCGAACTCTATGCTTGTTCCTTCGGAGCGTCCTATCCAGTTTCTCTGCATTATCCTAACGCTCTCGGGCCAGCCTTCCAGTTTTTCTATGTCATCAAGGAGCCTTTGCGCGTACTGCGTTATTTTAAAGAACCATTGTTCTATGTCCTTTGATCGAACAGCGCTGTCGCATCTCCAGCATTTTCCGTCCTTTGCCTGCTCGTTGGCCAGGACAGTTTCGCATTTAGGGCACCAGTTCACTTTTGCCTTTTTCCTGTATGCCAGGCCTTTTTCAAAGAATTTCAGAAAGATCCACTGTGTCCACTTGTAGTAATCCTCTCTGCAGGTGGTCACTTCCCTTGACCAGTCGTACGAAAGTCCCAGTCTTTTCAACTGGACGGTCATGTCCGCTATGCATTTTGTGGTCCAGTCCCTGGGATGAGAGCTGTTCTTGATGGCAGCATTTTCTGCCGGCATGCCAAAGGCGTCCCAGCCGATCGGATGGAGGACATTAAAACCCTTCATCCTCTTGTACCTAGCGAGCACATCTCCTATGGCATAATTTCGCACATGTCCCATGTGTATCTTGCCGGAAGGGTAGGGGAACATGACGAGGTCGTAGTATTTTGGCTTGTTCGATGAATTGTCGGCTTCAAAAAGCTTTTTTTCCTGCCAGGCTCTTTGCCTGAGAGGCTCTATCTCTTTAGGGGTGTAATTTGACATTTATCTCTAAGATTATAGCACATGCTATAATTGGGAAAATGAGATATGATCTGCCGGACAAAAGGGGTTATTTTAGCAATTACGGCGGTTCCTTTGTGCCGGAAACCCTGATGCCCTGCCTGGAAGAGCTTAAAGCCGCTTACTCAAGATATAGGAAAGACAGGAACTTTCTAAAAGAACTCAACGATTATTTGTCTCATTACGCCGGCAGGCCCACACCGCTTTATTATTGCAGCAATCTAAGCCGCAAATACGGATTTAAGGTCTATCTAAAAAGAGAAGACCTGTGCCATACAGGCGCTCACAAGATAAATAATTGCATCGGCCAGGGTCTGCTTGCCAAAAAGATGGGCAAGAAAAGAATGATCGCTGAAACAGGCGCCGGGCAGCACGGGGTGGCAACGGCTACGGTGGCTGCGCTTTTTGGGATAAAATGCGTGGTCTATATGGGGGAGCAGGATATCAAAAGGCAGGCCCCTAATGTGCTGAGGATGGAACTGCTGGGGGCAGAGGTGATCCCGGTGCGGTCCGGCACGGCAACTCTCAAGGAGGCCGTTAACGAGGCCCTGAGAGACTGGATGAGCGATCCGGAAAAAACTTTTTACTGCATCGGCTCCTGCATCGGACCTCATCCTTATCCGATGATGGTCAGGGATTTTCAAAGCGTGATCGGCATGGAAACAAAGGTTCAGTTAAATAAAATATGTAGTACACGAGGCCTCTTGCATCTTATTGCCTGCGTAGGCGGCGGCAGCAACTCAATGGGGATGTTCCATCCTTTTATTGATGATAAAAAAGTCAAATTGATAGGCGTTGAAGCAGGCGGCAGGGGCAAAGGCACTTGCCAGAATTCAGCCCCGCTTGCCTACGGCAAACCCGGTATCTTGCACGGGGCCAAAAGTTATCTATTGCAGACAAAGGACGGACAGGTAAGCGACACTCATTCTGTTTCTGCGGGGCTTGACTATCCCGGGGTGGGGCCGGAGCATTCCTATTTAAAGGATACCGGCAGGGTAAGATATGTGTCCGTAAGCGATAAAGAAGCTCTCGAGGCTTTTCGCTTGCTTTCCCGCGAAGAAGGCATCATCCCGGCTCTTGAATCCTCCCACGCTCTTGCCTACCTTCCAAAGCTTAAAGGAAAGATCGGCAAAAAGTCCGTAGTTGTTGTCTGCCTCTCCGGCCGCGGCGACAAAGATCTCGATATTATCTTCAGAAAATGAAGGTCTTTTTTGTCAGCCTCGGCTGCCCCAAGAACCTCACAGACAGCGAAGTCCTGATGGGGAAGTTTACTTCAAGCGGTCACCAGATCACCTTAAATCCCAAAGAAGCCGATACTATAGTCGTGAACACCTGCGCATTTTTGAAAGCTGCCAGAGATGAGGCGGCGGCAGTTATTAGAGAGATGGCCAAGTGGAAGGAAAAGGGCAGGTGCAGGCAGTTATTGGTCGCTGGATGTTTGCCGGAGTATTTAAGAAAAATTGGAGGGGCGATTCATGAATCGCCCGTACGGAGAATCGATGGAATTATAGATAGCATAAATCTTTATGAGTGCGGAGTGCCTAGGATCAAGGCAACGCAGCCGTGGTTTGCGTATGTAAAGATATCCGAGGGCTGCAATAACAATTGCACATATTGTCTTATCCCAAAGATAAGAGGAAGATTAAGGCACCGCAAGGTCCGGGACATCCTGGCTGAGGTCAAAGGGCTGGCAAAGAGGGGAGTCAAGGAAATAATCTATATCGCGCAGGATACGACCGCTTATCCTTATCTTGCGCGACTTTTAAAGTTGACCGCAAAGATCAAAGGGATACGCTGGATCAGGCTGATGTACGCGCATCCCGGGCATCTGTCGCAAAGCACTATCAAAGTAATGGCAGAAGAAAAGAAGATAGTTAAGTATATAGATCTGCCGATACAACACTCGGAGGATAGGATATTAAGATCGATGCGCAGGAAATACGGTAGAAATACAATTGAAATACAATTGAAATTACTGAGGGAAATGATGCCCGGAATTGCGATAAGGACTTCGGTCATAGTCGGTTTTCCGGGAGAGACGGAGAGGGATTTTGAAAACCTCAAAGAGTTCATAAAACAGGCAAAGTTTGACCGGCTCGGGGTTTTTCCCTACAGCAGGGAAAAGGGGACCAAGGCTTTTATGATGAAAGGACAGGTCCCGGAAAAAGTAAAGCGCAGAAGGGCGTGCGAACTGATGAAGCTGCAGGCCGGTATCTCAAGAAAGATCAACGCAAAACTTGCGGGCCGAACTCTGGAGGTCCTCATCGAAGGGAGGAAAGGCAAGGACCTCGTCGGGAGGTCTTTTAGGGATGCTCCCGAGATAGACGGAAGAGTGCATGTGAAAAATGCAAAGAAAGTTAGCCTCGGAGAATTTATCAGAGCGGTCATATCCTCATCAGGCAGGCATGATCTGTTCGGCAAACCTGCGATATAGTCCTGCAAAATTGAAATCCGCCTCCAAGACAGCCGATATACCTACAGATGGTCTTTTAGTCAAAGAAAGGACAAATGCGCATGCCAGCCAGGATCAGCTTAATGCCTTACACCAGAGCAGAGGCCGTATTCAGGCCCGAGGGGAGAAAGCATGACCGCTTGAGGCCTCAATTCATCGAAGCCTATGAAAGGCTTGGGGCCCATTATCAGGTGCTTGACATGTTCCCGAGAGGGGATGAATTCTTTGGGTTGGTCAGGGATATTAAGCGGAACGGCGCCTCTATTGAACTTGCTGTGAAGCCGTGTGTAGGAGAGCAGGTTTTATCAGACAGAGGGCATATTAATGTCCTGGACAGGCAGGACGCGGCATTTACGGAGCCATTGAGCATTGATAAAATATCCCGGCGCGGTAAGGAAGTACGGTTGACTTTGTCGGGACAAGCGGACTGGCCGGAAGATCTTGGCAGAGCGTATTCCGTAAATACCCTTGGCTGGCATTTTCCTTTCAGAAGAATGATAAGGGCAAACTACGGGGACGAGACGATAAGGGTCTATCAGAACATGAACGACGAAGGGGCTGACTTTTTCCTGGCCAATCATGTTCTTTCGGGAACCTTTTTAAAAAGAAGCCGGGTCTGGATAAAACCGTCGTTCCTGTGGACCATGAAAAGAAGCGAGTGGGCAACTGCGCCCGGCAGAGATAGAGTGATCCCGGTTGACCTTATGAGAAGCACTTTTGAGAAACTCCTTGAAAGGTCCCATCTGCTTGACCCAATCATGGGGGTTCACTATTATTCCGAGGACGGGTTCTACAATGATGCGGAATTAAACCCCAATTATGTTCAATGGGACCCTGATAAGGACCTTGACGGCTCAAGGATGTTCAGACGCTCTCTGATGCTGGGGATAGCCCCCCAATTTCTGGGAGACTACGAAAGAGGGATCGTGGCGCTAACCGATATTTCGGACCAGGTGCGCGACATGGCTTCAGTTGTCCCTCCGTTCGAATTTGCTTATCCTACTCCTTTGGGACTGCTCAAAAAACTGGAGATGCATCAATATTGTGTTTCGGAAACGCCTGCTGCAAAGAATTGGCTGGAAGGGCTGATACGCTAGGGGTGATGGCATTAGAGATCGGACAGGTTATAATACGAGAAAGAGGCACGATTCCAACAAACTCCCGGCAATTTGAAGGTCGGATAACACCCGCGGTCAAACTTTGCGACAAAATCTCCCGTTTCTGACGGAATTTCTGAGAGCCCCTCTATCCATCCGTTCCTTATCCTTTCCATGAATGTCCATATGAGCGTTGACATAGATGGTGTATCCAACTCGAATTCTACCAGCTGGCGCACTTCCGGATGGGTGATTTCCCAGGCTTCCCTTAAGCCTGCAACAATGCCGTCTGGTAGGATTTGTTCTGGAGGTAGTATCTGGTCCGGACCGCTTATCTTCCAGGACAAGCCGCCGTCTGCAAGATGGACGATGGCAGAAAGATCAATTCCATCCTTCAGGAAATGTCTTATTTGTTTAACGGCTCCTTCTGGAGAGCTCTTTTTATTGTTGAAAGTGGCAGAATATTGTCTGCAAAATGAGAACCAGAAGTAACCGTTTGACGGTTCTTGGCTGAGAAGAGAATCTAAATAATAGAGAGGGGTTGACCTGAATATCATGTTCGTATTGGGAGCTTCTTCGTATTGTTCTATAAGGTGTTTAAAAAGCATCCTGGTCAGGATGTCGTTCCATCCGATTCGCGGCAGCTTATTGCCTGTGTCAATCTTCCATTTTTCTTTGAGGTATATGTCGCCAGAAAGACTCCATGACATATGTTCTGGATCGACCCCTCTCATCTCGCCGGTGTCAAGCAAAGCCTGATAAACGGGGCGGCCAAACCCGTCCCGAAAACTGCGCACCATCTCTACCCCGTGCCAGTTGGGGACACGGTAATAATCCATAGGTTCGCCCAAAAAACCAAGATACGAATTGGCAATATAGGCTTGTCTAACCGGTGAATAGTCCTGAATATTGTTCCAGCGCTCGTATAGCAAGTTAAAACAGTGGTCATCTAAACCCCGCACTCTTAGAGGATCGACGAAAAAATTTGACATGACTGCAGGTACGGCATGGAACGGCGAAAACTTAACATCCCTAAACACATCTGCTATCGATGCTCCAAGAAGATCTCTTGTTCTCCAAGAGCGGGATGTTATAGTGCCCGACGATACTGGACTAATTTTCTCTGTCGACATAAGATGATAACCCCCTCCTATACATATATCGATAATATCGGCTCGTGATTTCTTGAAAACATTCCGGGAATAATGGCGCTATGGGTGAAATCCTGTTGTTGAATTGACGATATACAAATAGAAGGGGATGAACATCATGGGAGTAGCAGGTCTGGCAAACATAATAAACCGATCGCTAAATTCTGTGTTATCAATGTCTGCTAAAAATATAAAAGAAGCGACTGGTTCAGAAATAAGGACGGGAGACCTTGTTAAACTCAATTATAACGCCTCCGGCAAGATCTCTACCGCGGAACTGGCAGCAAGGATGATAGATAAAGTCAGTATTTACACTTGGGCCTAACCCCGCTTCAAAAACCAAAAAAGTGCAATTCCTCAGATAACACGCCGATATAAAAGAGTACCCCTCTTTACGGGAACAAAAGGAGGGCTTTTATGCGGCTCAATTTTCTGGCGCCTTACCGCACTCAAATGCCGTTCAAAGGCGCTGCGGCTACCCAACAGGTCAATATCGGGGGAAGGCGATTTTCCCTTGCCTACACATCGTACAGCAACGCCCAGGCGCTTTCATATCTGACGGATCACCGTGTTTTTGGTGCGGTCATGCGCCCGGCGGTCGAAAGCAGAAGACAGGCCTTTGCGACGCAGATGTCTTTAAGGTCCCCGTCCTTTTTGGGCATCCTAGGCCCTGTGCCGGGTACCGAGCCTGTATATTTTGATTTTCCCGAATCCGTAAAAGCGATAATGACCCAGGGAGACTGGACCAAAATGAGAAGGAACAGTTTGGTGATAGACCTTGCGGATCCAGGTGATCCTCAGGTATATGTCCAGAGGTTCGGAGGATTTATGGCAAGGGACACAAGGGCTCAGGAGATGATCAGGCAGGTCCTTCACGGAGCTCTGATCTACAGATATGAAGCCGGGCTTGCGGTTGAAGCGGAAAGGTGTGAAAACCTCGGCATTCTTTCCGGAATTGAGTTTTTTTCAAAGAACCTTGACCTTAATGACAGCGGGCCTCTTGTGGCCGAAAAAAGCGGGGATGGATCTTTTGTTGCGGTCAGAGGGCTGGTGCATTGTGCGGAGGCCGAAGACCTGGCCAGAGAACTTAAAGGCAGAAAACCGGACATTGTCAAAAGAGCCGGCAACATCCTGATCTCTTATGAGGATGCCGGTGTCAAAGTTAGGACACAGAAGGATGATCCGGAGGCCCTGGGACAGATAGAGCGCTTTGTTGAAGGCTTTTTACTGAGGGTGGCTGTTTCGGATATCCATCTTGCTTCCGGGGGAGGGGAGGATAGTTTTGGAAAAGCAAAAGAAGAGGAACTTATCAAAATACTTGACCGGTTGATAGAGTGCAGAGGGACTCTCATAATCAACGGAGACCTGCTGGACCTCTGGCAGGCTGATTTCAGCGATATAAGGCACAACTATTCCCGTCTTTTTTATAAGTTAAAACAGGTTAGAAGGATAATATATGTTGCCGGCAACCATGATGAACAGGTCATAGAAAGAGCTTACTTGGAAAAGGCTGAGGATCTTGTTAAAAGGGCAAATCACTACAGAATTGAAGGCCTGATCACCTATAGGCCGGGAAGAGTTCCGGAGGAGGATGAGCTTGTCGTTGACGAGAACAGCCGCGGCGAGTACAGAATGCTGGACTATTTTTTGAGGCAGCCGGGCTCATATGTGTGCAGAAAAAGGCTTCTTCAACTGGCCAGGAACGCTTACTATTCGCCTGAAGGGGATTCTCCCAGAAAGATAATGTCCTTTTCTATAACAACTGGACTGGGAGAAGAAGAAATTGTCAAAAAACCGGGCTCTTTGGCTTTTTATCTTGACAGAAGGCTTCTATTGGTCCCAATGAACCACAAAACGGTATCTGCATTGTCCAGGAAGCTCTCGGAAGCGCTTTGTCCGGTACCGGACACGCTGAGATCGATCTTTCCGAATCTTGTTATCGTTGAACGGCACTATGACCAGTACAGGGGCCTTTATTTTGAACACGGGCACCAGGCGGATGAATTCAATTCCGGTTCAAGAATAGGGCCGTTCGTGGCGGGGGCTGGGGCCT
>Ga0265297_10001069_pt1 | contig 68247 bp, 63 predicted proteins | sample Munlanlwell13791_FD_192502 | JGI IMG/M metagenome (GOLD analysis project Ga0265297, IMG submission 192502) | Leachate microbial communities from a municipal landfill in Southern Ontario, Canada - Leachate well 137-91 | ecosystem: Engineered > Solid waste > Landfill > Unclassified | place... | reverse complement strand
GTCATGAACCAAATCTTCTTACACCAAGACACAATTGAAGCGGAAATTTCACTTACATGGCAAGGATTGATTGATGAATGGAATCAATGGTTGATTGATACATATGGGTATTTGGCGGAATAATTTATTAAGATAAACGGTATGAAATAAGATATGTATGCAATCTATATATAATCATGCTGGTGTGTTATTGCCAAAAAAACATATGACAAAGTAAACAAAAAGAAGGAAAAATGAAAAAGAAAGCCCTATTGCTGGGTGGATTTCTATATTTTGCTTTATTATAGTCAGTTTTCTTGCGACTACAACTTGGTTTTGGCATTCTTTACCGGTTTTTTCACCGGATGGATGTGAGAGATGTATAGGTCTAACTATCTTGTTGGTAGCGACAGGATCCAGATTTGGGTATCATGATTTGTTCATCTGTTTCCCAATAGGAGAAGGAACATGTACGGAATCGATTAGTTATAAAAGTCTGATCAACACGAGTTGTGAAGATGGCAGATCTCAGACTACTTCGGATGGACAGTTTTATTATTTATTACGACGGAAAAGGCAAGAGGCTTAGGATATAATCATAGTTAGGTTCGGATTGATCAATTTGATGTTTTAGTGCACATTAAAACAATTTCTTTAGAAGGTGCAATTTTTCGTAATCTATGCCACGCTAAGGCATGTGGAGTGACTGTGAACCATTATGTGGTTAGTATGAACTGATATGAAACCGAAGCAAGTTATAATCTATATGTTCGAAAGACAGAAGAAATTTCTGTCTTTTTTTGTGTTTTTAGGCATTAATTGATAATACTTAACTTTCAATTCTGATTGTGATACCTTTAATGGCTAATCAAAGCCATTTGTAGTGAATTTAAGTTTTAAATATTGGTATAAACATTCCTACTCATTTTAACAATTTTTCTTAAAATATCATTAAATAATTATTCGGAGGCTAGCCTTTTATATATAGTCACTATAGAGGAAATAGTAATTGCAATATTAGCCGTTTAGAGTGATATATAGTAACAAAAGAAATGGATATGAATTCGATGTTTAAAGAGTTTAATGCACATCCAAAGGGAATCAACACAGATGATTGTGTGGTAAGAGCAATTGCAACGGCCACAAACAAAGATTATTTAGAAGTAAGGAGAGATCTGAATAAAAGAAAAAAGGAACTAGGATACTCCAGTTATAAAGATACCAAATTCTTATATGAGTATTTAAAAGACTATCCGAGATTGATTTTTAAGCCAATAAAAGGAGCACAAAGGATCAAAGGAAATGATTTCACAGAATTACATCCAAGCGGAACATATATTAAAAATGACAGGGCATTTTACAGTGTGCATTGATGGAATTATTTACGATACCTGGGATTGCACGTATCGATCAGTTTATACAGCGTGGGAAATTAAAGAATGTTTGTAATATTAAACCAAAATACAATTAGTTCATTTAGATATCATATGATATAATAATTATGGTGATTTTATGAGTTATGAGCAAAAAATGGTTGATAAATTTAAAGCAAATTATAGCAAAATTATATTTCACAAGTTCTCTGTTTGTTCGAAAAAATATCCTGATGTGGTTTTTGAAACAAGCCGATTTGGCAAACAAGAACTTTATGTATTAGAAGCCAAAGTTTGTAATTTGAATAATTCGGGAAATTATCCAAAACAAATTATTGCCGAAATACTTAAAAACAGAAAAGATTATATTTTATATAAAAATGATGTTAACCCAAATCGAATTTCAATTAGAGATGTATACTTTAGCTTTATCATTGACTTTGATAATAAGTCAAACACAGATTTACACAATAAGTTAATTTCTTACTATAGAAAGACTGATTGGATGAAATTTAATAAGAATTTCAAGTGTAGGTATATGTTTTTTTATGATAGGAATAGTGATGAATTATATTACCTTGACTGGGATTTGCTTCATAATAATATTATTCCATTAAAATTTTAGAGTAACTAGATTAATGTCTTGTGTGATTTTTTCTCATATTTATAATTTAATCAAATAGCATTAGAGGGGTGATTACATGAACAGGAGCAAGTTATCTAGTCATGAATTTAAAAAAGGTGTTTTTACAACACCGTTTAATTCTATTGGAAATATTAGAATTAATAAATGGAATTATGACCGTATGCCAGCATATATTTGGCTGGGTCTTGTCATTCAAAAGTACGGACATACAAATGGTTTGGAAAAGTGTTTTAAAATAATAAAGTATATTGTTGATTTAAAAATCGGAATTACTTTTCCAACAATGAATTCATTATTTGCATTGTCCGAATCAAATCAAGAAATTATTTATAAATTTGCCTTAAATCATATTAGTTCAGATGTTCTCTATCCATTAACCTTAATATATCCATATACTAAGAAACCAACTTTTAATAAATATTTTAATGTATCAAAGAAGGATGACGATAGAAAAGAAAAATTAGTTTCAATTATTGAAGAAACCTATGATCATCAAAGCAATATTTCATCTGACATTAGATTTATTGTAGTATGGAGCGCAGTTTTAAATGAGAAAATAAAATTTGCTCAAGACATGCTAATAATTGAGGCTTTAAAAAATTATGCTTATCATTCTCATAGTGATGAAATAATGAGGCAGTATAGACCTACAATAAGGTCCACAGAGGGTGTTTTTGGAGGAGCAATTGAGAATATTTTTTCTAATGACTTTAGTGATTATTTTTGGAAGGAGATTAGCGAAATGACTGACTGCAAATTACTTTTTTTTAATATTGCTGATGAGACAGATAATAATGAAATAGATGGTTTCATGAAGTATTTAAAGAGTATTGCTGTCTACTACGAGGAATTTCTCAGAATATTCAATCCTATCTCAATAAAGGCAGAAGTGATACTTACCATTTTTGTGTACTCCTATAAGAGACTACTTGAATTAGTTGAGCATGATTTATTCAATGAGATTAGTGGGAGAACCATAATTAGGTCAATTATTGAAAATTATATAATGATTAAGTACCTAGTTTTAGAAGAACCAAATCATGATGATATTTGGAGTGATTATATTTCATATGGTTTGGGACAATATAAGTTAATCATGTCAAAATATTCAGACAATGATGATTCACCAAAAGGAACACATATACCTGTAGATTATATTGAAGCTATACTAGAATCGGAAACAGATCAAAAATTTCTAGATATGGACACACGATATTTTGATAAAAAAAGCATTAGAGAAAAAGCGAAGTTAGTTGATGAAAAAGATTTGTTTGATTATTATTATGATTATGATTCACAGTTTGAACACGGAATATGGGGAGCATTAAGAGAATCTGTCTCAATTATATGTGATAATCCAGCTCACAAATATCATCATTCATTAGATGTTGATAACTTACAAAAACATAAAAGTGTTTGGAAAGATTGTAAGCATATAATGCAACAAACCATAGATTTCTTGAATGGAATTTATCCATTACCGCCAAAGGTGAATAAAAATGAGTAATAGTTTGTCTGTGTTTGATAATTTGCAAGAAATACAAGACGAATACCTTGAATTGCTAACGGCTATTTCTAGTAATTTTAGTAAAGATAATATGATTTATCACATCGATGAAGTCAAGAACTTTTGGCTAAAAAGAGCTAATAAAATTGAAATGATAATAAATTGGATAATCAAAGATGAATTAAATATTTCTTATTTTACATGTGCAACTAAATTAGATATGGATGATTATGATTATTATTCATTTGTATTGTATGGAGAGTATCATATTTTTGATGATCCACTTGTAACTCATATGACAGTATCAAATATATCTAATAAGGATTTTTCAGAATTAATGTTTGAAAAGGCAAAAACTCTAATTAATGATAATATTAGAGTGCTTAAAGAACTTAAATCAATTATCTGGGTGATTCCCATTAGATTACTCTATTCTAGTTTAGATAGAATAGAACAAATAGTAGAGAAAACAGATGAATATTTTTTGAGTCTATTCGATGGTATTCAAACAAAAAAAATGTATTTTGATATTTGTAAAGATATTGAAGACGTAGATAGATTATTAAAAAAAGAGTTCAAGAATACAATATGTTTGACAAACTATGAAACTCCTAAAAACACATTCTTAGAGAAGTTTGATTTTCTTAAAAATGATAAAGAAATAGCGATGCTTAAGTTTGAAGATGATGCACACCTTTTTTATTTTCAAATGCATTCGTTTATACTTCAAGCACTTGACGTAATCTTTACATCAATAGCTTCTAGAATGGTCCCATTTATAAGATTTGTTCCTTCATTTATCAATTTTCAACTAATAATACAGAATTTCATAAAAGGGATTGTAGAAGCAAAGATTATTAGCGCAAAATCTGTAGTGCACCATCTGTTATATAAAAGATTTGATTATGAAGAATTCACTGCAGAGAGTTTTGAGAAATTTCTTGAAGTGAGTAAAAAGATGAATTTGAATCAAAAAATATCAAATGATGATTTGATTTTATTGGGGCGCACCAATTTTAAGTATATCAGTGACTCAGTTGATCAGGCTTTAGAAGATTTATATTCAATAAATAAATAGAATTGATTACTTATTAATCAGAGTATTACAATTTGCCAATTTAATAATAGGTTTGAATCTGTTTTAGACTTACATTTGCTTTGTAGCAGTGGCTTCGTAGTCGCTGCTTTTTTTAATTCCTCGGGTGTTAACTCTCTATTTTGAAGATTAATCACGACTGCGTAATTTTCTTTATCTATCACAATCAAATAAGAGAAGATGCTCTTAACAATATCTGAAGTTAGATCCTGAATTGGATATGACTGAGAAGTAATAGTTTTTTTAAGTTTATATGCTGATTTGAATACGTCTATGTATTGGATTGCTTCATCCTCGAGCTCAACATACTCTAACGTGAATTTAATGATCATATCCTCAAGTTCAGAAAGTAATGAAGCATCTGCTGAATCCTTATTACCTCTTTTCAATAAAGCATAGTATTCTTCTTTATAACTATCAATGATTCTTGAAGCTTCATTCATTTTTTGATCCATTTCTTGTTTGTTGGTAATGTCTTCAACATGCTTGTTTAACTTGCCTTCAATATTAGCGAAATTTCGCCCCAGTGCGTTAATTGCGCGTTCCAGCACTGACAATACGTTTTTGCCATAAACGCGCGGGAAATCGGCTTTTCTTGCTTTATCATTTTCATACATTTCATTCCCTGGATTTCTATTACTATTTGTCTTCTTAAATAAAAACGCATCGTGATACATAGAATAAATAAATCTAGTGTATTCAGAATGTTTATTTGGCGTTTTAGGTTTTCCATCTTGTTTTGAAGTAAAGAGTTCTTGAACTTGATTGAATGTATCTATATCGACAATTGGTTCATGATGGTTTGTGATGATATACATTGGTTTGATACCGTCGTTTTCGACAATGACTTTTTGATTGTTTACTACTTTGGTATACTTTTTGCCATAGACCATTTTACCGATATAAGATTCATTTTTTAGAATGTTGATGACTTGATTGCTATCAGTAAAAGAATTACCTACAGTAGAAGTAATTTGATTTGAGTTTAAGTAATCTATCATTTCTCTACCCTTAGCTCCTTTTAGTTTCATTTGAAAGAGTTCTTTGATTACCTTAGCTTCATTAGGATTAATCTTATACTTTCTATCTTTTGTAATATCATAACCAATCAGTTTGCGAAGCGGAACTTGTCCTTTTTCAGCTCGTTTACGAAAGCCCCATGTAATATTCTCTGATATGGATAATGATTCAGCTTCGGCCATCCCTGCCATCATTGTTAGTATCATATCGATAGTTGTATCTAAACTTGATATATTTTCTTTTTCAAAGTAGAACTCAACGCCAAGCTTTCTTGTTTCTTGAATGATTTTTAAAGCTTCGAGTGTGTTTCGTGCAAACCTAGATAATGATTTGACTAAAACCAAATCAATATAGCCTGCTCTAATCTTTTTCATAAGATCTTGGAATCCATCTCTGTTTTTCATTGATGTGCCACTTTTTCCATGATCAGCATAAATGCCTGAGAAGATATAATCCGGATTGAAGATAATTTCTTTGACATAATGCTTGATTTGCATATTCAAAGATGATGCTTGTAATTCTTGTTTAGTAGATACTCTGGCATAAGCAGCAACTCTTTTGAGTGACTTTATGGTATTTAATGCTTCAGGTGTTTCAATAACTTTAATTTCCTTCATAGTTGGTTACCTCATAATATAGATTTTCTTTGGTGATTGGATCAAAAAAAGCTCCAGTTAAGATTGTTGGTAGTTGTTTGATTTGTTCAATTCTCTCATGTAATTCATCGATGATAGAAAAAGTGTCATCAATGACATATCTAACATGATTTTTACCCATAACTAATACAAGTCCAAAGAAACTTTTTATGATACTTAAATCTTGATAGTTCGTATCGATGAATGCTTTGAGTGCATGAAAGCGTCTACGCAGTAAATGCTCTCTTTGAATGCTTAGTTTCAATTTCTCAATACTATGAACCGTTTCTTTATAAAGTGCTTCTAAACGTGAATATTCGGTCTTATATTCGATTTCTGATAGATTGCTTTGAACTCGATTCTTGATATGGACTTTAATCATGTTTGTGATATCGATTTGTTTTTGTTTTAGTATTTTAAGCGGTTCATGAGAATTAACAGAGTTTAAGGATTCTTCCATATTTGAAATCATCTCTTGTTGCATCTTTTCTGTTTTGGTTAAAGTTTCAATTACATGAAGTGTTGCGCGTTCAAGTAAAGGCTCATGAATGGAATGATTATCACAGTTATCTGGATTATTAACCGAAGTATGACATTTGAGCATGCTTTTTTTAAAGCGAGTTCCTGAGTTATGCATTTTTGAATTATAGATTCGGTGACACTTGCTACAATACACAAGACCTTTGATTGGTTTTTGAGCAAGATGTTTTAAGCGTTCTTTATTGTCCGTTGCTAGAATCATATCTCTTGCTTGAATCATGGTTTGAATCACATCATAGGTTTCTCTATCAATAATGGGCTCATGATTGTTTTTGATATAGTATTTGGTCGCATGTCCATCGTTTTGAACTTGCGAATGCGTCAGGTAATCAATAGTAATTGTTTTTTGTAGCATAACATCACCGACATACTTTTCATTCTTTAGGATATCTTTTACAGTATCGGGATACCAAACAGCGACACCTCGGCCATTCTTAATCTTCTGATCTATCAAATGAAATGCAAGTTCTGTGATTCCCATACCCTTTAAATACTTATCGTAGATATAACGGACTGTAGGAGCTTGTTCCTCATTGATAACAAGATTACCATCTTCATCTTTATCGTAGCCTAGGAAATACTTTGTTGTCATGAGAAGTTTACCTTCTTTGAAGCGTTTTCTAATTCCCCATTTGGTGTTTTCACTAATGGATCTAGATTCCTCTTGAGCCATCGATGACATGACAGTTAAGATGAAATCAATTTTTGGATCTGCAGAACTGATATTTTCTTTTTCAAAGTAGATTTCAACATCGATAGAACGTAATTCTTTAATAACTGTTAATATGTCAACTGTGTTTCTAGAAAAACGTGAAATTGATTTGGTTAATATCAAATCGATATGACCGGTTCTAGCTGCGTCAAGCATATCTAAGAAACCTTGGCGTTTTTTCATGCTTGTTCCTGTGATACCTTCATCACAAAACATACCAGCAAACTCCCATTCATCTTTGTCTTTGATTCTGGATGTGAATTCAGCAATTTGTGCTTGATAACTATTTAACTGATCAGTTTAATCAGTAGAAACCCTGGCATAAGCAGCAACTCGTTTTTTTCCAATGATATTGTATTCCGTAACATTTTTAAATCTTGGGGTTGGTTCAATAACTTCAACAAATGATTTCATGTAAAAACCCTCCTTTGGTGGTTAGTATGTATATTACCTATTTAGGGGGATTTATCAAGTGTTATTGCCTAACCCAAGGACTATTCTTTGTATATATAAAAGAAAAAGAACATAATCCCCCAAAAGGGGAGTTATGTCCTTGATCTGTCTTCACCGCAATCATTATATACGATTTGAATAATACTCACAACCAACGACTGTTGGTATTTAGAAATTTGCAGTATTTTTTGTTTTAATATCAATAATAATCTTTGTAATAACACCTTGAATGGAGTCTAAAAATTCTCTTTCACTCATAAATGCTTCTTCACCAATATGGTTAATATAATAGACGAGTTTTGGTTTTTGTGATTCTTGAACTTTTTTTGCTTTTGTTAAATATGCTTTAGATACCATATTATTGCCCTGAAGTATATCTTTAGCAATAATGAAATAATCAAACTCATCATTGATACTAATTAGATTACCATCGGCTTCTTTATAAACTAGTCTTGTGTTCTTTGGAAGATGCATGTAGGGATCGTCTTCTTCTAGAATAATGTATTTATAATTGATATGAGGACTGGTGACGTTTTTATTTAAATCATATAAACGTTCGCATTTTTCAGTCAATCGATTTGAATTTCTTGAAAGGCTTAAAGTCTTGTTGGGGAAATAAATATAATCAAGGACTTCAAGTTCGTCTTTACTAAATAAATATTTAATATCCGCATCATAAATTTTTGCCAAATGTAGTAACACAGAAGCAGGAGTATCAGTAATTCCACTTTCATAATTACTTAAGGTGTTGAGCCCAATAGAGATATCGTACTTTTTTAGCTCATCGATGACTGTTTGTCTTTTCATCCTTAGGCTATTGCGAGCTTGTCTGCCTATTTTCGGGTATTTTGGTTCGGCCATGGTGAAGACCTTCTTTCTATTTAAGTTAGTAATTGTATACATTAATCCAATATTTTGGATGTTTGAAAATAAATCAAAGATATCTCGTTACCGGTGACAGAATGCGACAGAAGGCATATAGACCTACATTCAAAACATAGCTTTTTGAAAGTTGCCACCAAATATTGTAAGCTAGTGGCTTACATTTCACCCAATTAATTGTATACATTAATCTAATACATTGTATCATAACTCGATTTATTAATAACTAAATATTTGTTTTTTCTTTTCTAATACAATAGAGGTAAGCTTAAGCAATCACATGCATAGCTTGGTAGATTAGTTGTCTTTGCCATCTACCCAATCAAATACTTCTAGTGGCTGTTATAAAAGATCTGCTCACCAAATAAAGTTATGTCTTTTTATAGCAAATCACCCTGTATTCAATATTGTGTTTGTTCATGTAGCTATATGAATGACAATAGGATTGATATGGTGTTTAAATTCAATTGATAATTACCAGGCTAATTGATGTGAATCAATTTTTTTGCATTTTCTAGAAGTGCAAAATTAAGACAATGAGTACATATTTTTCTGATAAAGGAAAGAAAAGAGAAAGGAAAAGATAAATTGATAAATTTGGATAAAAGCACATTCGTGCGTGGTTATTTTTAATGATTCGAACCTATTTAAAAACAAGACGCAAAGAACTTGGATTATCGATAGAAGAACTTGCTTTTAGGGTTGATGTGAGTTATAACTATGTACTAAACATTGAGAACGGTCATCAAGGAGATAAAGCATCCTTCTTAATGATGAGTAAGTTAGCGAAAGGATATGAGTATTCATTAGATGAAATCTATCATCTAGAACTAAAACATCAAAATAAAGAAGAGGTGACATATGATTAAATATCACCCCTTAGAAGATGTTTTAGATATCTATATAGAGAATCTTGACTTAAAACATAAAACCGTTAGAGACTATAAATTGCTTCTAAATAGATATATCTATTACCTAAAGAGTCGAAATATCAGATACGCTAAGCGTTCTGATATCATCACTTACCGTGATTCGATGTGGGAAGAAGACTTAAGTGCAACCACGATTCAAAAGCAAATGGTGATTATTCGTAACTTCTATAAATGGATTCGGATTAATCGTAAGTTCTATCATTTTGAAGAGATTTATGAACATGATGTATCAGAAGGTTTAAAAGGAGCAAAGATTGAAAAAAATTATAAAAAAGAAGCATTAACTTTGTCAGAAGCTCAAGCATTGATTGAATTATCAAAATCAAAAGTAGGAACTATGTTTGGACTAAGAAATTATGCAATCTTGCTATTGATGTTAACAACTGGACTTAGAACAATTGAAGTCGCAAGAGCAAAAAGACGTGACTTAAGTACGATTGACAAACATGATGTTTTATACGTCCAAGGAAAAGGAAAAGATGGTAGTGATATGTTTGTCAAGATTTCAAAGCCAGTAAAAGCTGTCATCCAGGAATATTTGTTTCTAAGATCTGATAAAAATAAATTTCTATTTATTACCAATCATCAGAAAGAAACAGTCAAACCAATTACAACCGATACGATCAGATACTCCTTAAAAAGACTGATGGATGAAGCACAGGTATCTTCACCTAAAGTTACTGTTCATTCATTAAGACATACCTGTGCTACCTTATCCTTACAAACAGGAGGCTCTCTAGAAGCAACGCAACAGTTATTAAGACATGCCAATATAGAGACTACCCTAATTTATGCACATCACCTAAACCGGATTAAAGATGATACTGTGGACCGTATCAGCAATTATCTATTTCAAGAAAAGGAGGAAGAAGAATGTTAGATGATAATAACGATTTGCAAGTTTACACCATTCATGATGTTGAAAAGTTTATGCAGATTACCCAAAGAACAGTTTATGATCATATGAAGTCAGGTAATTTGAAAGGCATTAAAGTTGGAAATAAATGGAGATTTACGAGAAAACAAATTCTCGACTATATCCAAAGACTAGAACGTAAAGTTGAGATCAAAAAAGATGCAAAAGATTAAAGGCTTAGAATACTTTAGCATTGATGTGAATATTATGTTGAATGTAAAGATTTTTCAATTAGTTAAGAGATACGGTCCACTAGGCTTCATGTCTTATATGATTATCATCAGCCACATTTATACCAAAGGATATTATGTGGAATATAATTTGGATACGCTTGCGAATTTACTGCTCAAGCATATTCCATCCAAATATATCAATGGGAATAATAAGCTTCAAGAAGTTATCTTATATATGGTAGAACTTGATTTGTTTGAAAAAGAGTTATTTATAGAAGGCATTGTAACATCAATCGGTATTCAGGAGATGTTTGTTATTGCGGCTAAGAAAAGGACGAAGCAGGAAGTTTATCCTTATTGGCTACTTAGAGATCATATACAAGAGGATAAACCTGAAGTTAAACAAGAAGAAGTGCCGGTTAGTAAAAAGCAAAAAAGAATGAATCAAAAGATTAAAGAAATCAAAGAGCATGCACCGAATAAACATTTCCTAACATCTTGTTTAATCACTTATCGTTATATCGATGAATATTCACTGGATATCTATAAGTTCAATGAACTATTTGAAGAATTAGAATCTGAATATGATTCAAACTTACTATTTGATACAACAAAGTACTTATGTAATTATGCTTCAAGATCAAGTGTCAATATTGATGATAAATATAAATATTTCAGCAAGTCCATAAAAGATAACTTGAAGCAGCTTACAACAAGCAAAAAATATCGCAGTGTAGAGGAAATGTTTCAAAAATTATTAGAACAAAAAAATTACGTTCCAAATAATGGTAAAGAGTGATAATTATAAACGAATGATAAATTTTATGAATATGTGTCATGCTGTATTTTATTATGCGGTTTCTTACAAAGCAATATGAAGTTAATATTTGGGTACTGATAAAAACGGATTGATTTTCATGGAAAGATAGTTCAACTATTCAATAACTTCAGTTTATACTTGGAAGTGATATTCAACTGGTAAACAATTACAGTTTCTAAAAATTCAATTGATTAACTAACATAAAAACAAAAGGAGGTAAAGATGCTATTTTACTGCACAGAAGAAGCCTTTAAGACACTTGGAAAATATAATAAGATAACGAATGAAATTCATGGTTATGACATTTTTTCGTGGGAAGTGATTCAAGTTCAAAATAAAGATGATGTATTTCTAATATTTTTAAACGATGGAAGTGGCATTGTATTTATCTTGTATTATATCGATAATTCAAAAGTAGAGCTAAACAAAAGTGTTATAACAGAAGCGATTTTTCAAATCATGAAAGATTTGCAGTATCCTCCTGAATTAATTACTCTATATCTGGATCAGATATGGGAAGTAAATGTGTCTAACAAATATTATTACAACCATATTGAAGCAATGTCAGACATGCTTACTTTATTCAAAGAAGAGCTCATTTCAAATATAGATCGTAACACGCTTATTCAAAGAAAGATTTCTTATATCTTAAACAACAGGCATATCGATATATGGAATGATTATTATGAATACAAGAGATCATGTAAAATCATGGAAGATAAAATAATGAAATATCGTAGAACGGTAAATATTGGTAAGTAATTACGTTTCTCGTTACATGCGCGTGCGCAAGACTTTAGAGTTAGAGTGAAAACTTTAACTCTGTGTTTATTATCCCCCCCCATGGCTCAATAAAGCCGTTGAATGGGTACCGTACGGTGGGACGTTTAATTTACGTGGAACCATATTTTTGAAAATCACAAAATTGCATTTCTAATTTTCATTCGATTTTAGAACAAAAGTCATAAATGTCCTTGTAAAATAAGATTCATTATTATATAATAAAATTATTCAATTAACGAACAATGGAAGGTGAGTATATTGAGTAACAACTCTTTTTTTAAACCAACACCCCTGTATAAGGAATTTAAGATTCTAGATCTCATTGAGAAAAACAAAAACATTACTCAAAGAGAAATGAGTATTGCTATAGGGTCAGCGGTTTCAATGGTTAACAATTTCATTGATGAATACGAACAAAAAGGATATATCAAAAGAAAATATCTCTCAACTAAAACAGTTGAGTATTTTGTAACGAAAAATGGAAAAGAAAGAAGAAAACTACTTAATATATGGTATTTTAAGTCTTCTCAAATTGTATATCAATCAGCTAAAGATAATATTATCTCATTCTTAAATCAAATTATTGAAAGAGGTTTTAAGAAGATATTGCTTTATGGTGCAGGAGAAGTAGCTGAAATTATGCTTCAGGTGATTCAAAGTGATGATAGAATACCTCTACAGATAGTTGCTGTTGTAGATGACAATCCAAATAAATCTGGTGAAATAATCGTTAATAAAAAAATCATATCAAATGATCAGATTGCTGATTATCAACATGATGGAATATTAATTTCTAGTTATACGCATCATAAGTCAATTCATGAAAAATTACTAAAGAAGCAATACGATGTTAATAAAATAATACAATTCTTTGACTAACCACATTGAAGTGAGGATGAAAATATGTTTTATTTAAAGTTTAAAAGATTTTATGATATTATCTTAGCTTTCTTTGGTCTATTGTTGTTATCACCAATTTACCTAATAATCATTATTTCTATAAAAATTGATTCAAAAGGTCCAATTCTTTTTAAACAAAAAAGGGTTGGAAGAAATAAAGTGCATTTTAACATTTACAAATTTAGAACAATGAGAATAGATACACCAGCAAATACTCCAACACATATGCTTGAAAACCCAGATCAATGGATTACAAAAGTTGGAAAGTTCTTGAGAAAGACAAGTTTAGATGAAATACCGCAGTTGATTAATATTTTAAAAGGTAATATGTCATTTGTCGGACCAAGACCAGCACTTTGGAATCAATATGATCTTATTGAAGAAAGAGATAAGTATGGTGTACACAAGTTATTACCTGGTATAACAGGTTGGGCTCAAGTAAATGGTCGTGATAAATTGTTAATTAAAGACAAGGCCAAACTAGATGGTGAATATTTAAAACATTTAAATATATGGACTGATATCAAACTTGTCATCAAAACATTCATGGTTGTATTAAAAAGTGATGGTATAGTTGAAGGCGGTACAGGCACACTCGAAAAGAAAAAAAATCATCAAAAATAAAGTAGGACATAGATATGAAAATATTAGTAATTACTCAATATTATTATCCTGAACCTTTTAGAATCACCGATATTTGCGAAGAACTAGTGAATAAAGGAAATGAAGTAACGGTTATAACGGGTATACCTAATTATCCCGACGGTAAAATTTATAGTGGGTATAGAAGATTCAAAAAAAGGAAAGAAATAGTAAATGGTGTTAATATAATAAGAAGTTTCCAAATAGCAAGAGGAAAATCTAGCATAAGATTATTTTTGAATTATATCAGTTTCATGATTTCTGCATCGATAAAAGTAATGTTTAAAAAGATTGATTGCGACTTAATATTTGTATACCAATTATCACCTGTGACAATGATGTTACCAGCTGTTATAGCAAAAAAAAAATATAAAAGGAAGTTGTTTACATATAGCTGTGATTTATGGCCAGATTCCGTTAAGAACATTCTTAAAAATGAAAAATCAATCATATACAAATTAACCGACAAATACAGTAAGTATCTTTATCGTAAAAGCGATAGGATAGGAGTTACATCGGAATCGTTTATTACATACTTCATTGATAAGCATGATATTGCTAAGAAGAAACTTGTATATATTCCTCAACATGCAGAAGATATATATTTAGACATTGAGAGACCTACGAATAATGGTGTGGTTGATTTTGTGTTTTTAGGAAACATTGGCAAAATACAAGATGTCGAAAATATCATTAATGCAGTTGAAATAATTAAGCAAATGGGCAAGTTTTATGTACACATCATTGGAGATGGCTCAAATTTCGAATCCTGTGTCAACTTAACTAGAGAAAAAAAACTAGAAGACAGAATAGGATTTTATGGGAGATATCCTTTGGAAAAAACAATGAAATTTTATGATGTTGCTGATATATGTTTGTTAACTTTAAAAAATGAGAGCATAGTTGGGGAAACGATACCTTCAAAATTACAGGGTTATATGGCTGCAGGAAGACCTGTTATTGCTGCAATTAGTGGACCTGCAAAAACACTTATCGAGGAATCAAAATGTGGAACAGTTGTAAAACCTGGAGATGCTATTTCCTTATCTAAAGTAATGGCTGAATATATATTGAATTATGAAAAATACTTATATCAAGGTGAAAATGGAAGAAATTATTTTCTTCGAAATTTCACGAAAAAATTATATGTGGATAGATTAATTACCGAATTTAATATTATGGAGGAGAATGAAAATGTTTAAAGATAAGATATTGCTTATTACAGGTGGTACAGGTTCGTTTGGTAATGCTGTAATGAAAAGATTTTTAAGTACGGGTGTTAAAGAAATAAGGATTTTTTCAAGGGATGAGAAAAAACAGGATGATATGCGAAAACTATATAAAAACGATAAATTGAAATTTTATATAGGTGATGTCAGAAATCTTTCGAGTGTTAAAGATGCTATGTATGGGGTCGATTATGTATTTCATGCTGCAGCATTGAAACAAGTACCTTCGTGTGAGTTTTTTCCGCTTGAAGCAGTAAAAACGAATGTTTTAGGTACCGATAATGTTATAACGGCTTGTATAGAAATGGGGGTTAAAAAAGTAGTCTGTTTGTCAACTGATAAAGCAGCATACCCTATTAACGCAATGGGAATTTCTAAAGCCATGATGGAAAAAGTATTTATAGCTAAATCAAGAAATGTTGATCCTGAAAAAACGTTAATATGCGGGACAAGATATGGCAATGTTATGGCTTCACGTGGATCAGTGATACCACTTTTTGTAGAAAAGATAAAAGCAGGGGAAGCTTTAACGATTACAAATCCGAATATGACAAGATATTTAATGAGTTTGGATGATGCTGTGGATTTGGTAATTTATGCTTTTAACAATGCTAAGCAGGGTGATATATTTGTACAAAAAGCACTAGCTTCCACAATTGGTAATTTGGCTAATGCACTTCTAGAACTTTTCGACGCTAAAAATGATAAACAAATTATTGGTATAAGACATGGAGAAAAAATGTATGAAACCTTGATGACTAAGGAAGAAAGAGTTCTAGCAGAAGATTTGGGTGAATTTTATAGAATACCAACGGATAAGAGAGATCTTAATTATGAAAAATATTTTAGTGAAGGTCAGGATGCACTTGAAGAAATTGAAGACTATAATTCAAACAATGCGACACAATTAGATGTTCCACAAATCAAGGAAATGTTATTAAAATTAGACTACATTAAATCTGAGCTAAGGAATTTAGGACTATTTAAATGAAGTATTTAGTTCTAGGAGCCTCTGGGATGGCTGGACATGTGATCGCGATATATCTTCAAGAAAAAGGGCATGAAGTTATTGGATTATCAAGGAAAAAAATAGATTTTTGTAGTAACATAAATCTGGATGTAACAGATTTTGAAAGTTTACGGAGATATATTGATGAAGAAAATTTTGATGTCATTGTTAATGCAATTGGTATTTTAAATCAATCTGCCGAAGAAAAAATTGACATGGCAATCATAATAAATAGTTACCTTCCACATTTTCTGGAATCAATAACAAAAAATACTAAAACTAAAATTGTTCAATTGAGCACAGATTGTGTATTTTCGGGTGAGACTGGAAATTATAAGGAAAATGATTTTAAAGATGGAAAATCATTTTATGATAGGACTAAAGCACTTGGCGAAATAGTGAATAGCAAAGATTTAACATTTAGAAATTCCATAATTGGACCGGATATTAATGAAAATGGTATTGGATTATTTAATTGGTTCATGACTCAAAAGAACACTATCAATGGATTTGCAAAGGTCTTTTGGTCAGGTGTTACAACAATTGAATTAGCTAAAGCAATTGAAGCATCCGTTGAACAAAATCTGACTGGTGTTTATCATTTGGTCAATAATGAAAATATAGCAAAGTCTGACTTACTAGCCCTATTTAATAAGTATTTTAGAAATGGTGAGTTAGAGATTAAAGAATTGCAAGAACCCAAAATAGATAAATCTCTAATTAACACTAGAAAAGAATTTGTTTTTGAAGTTAACAGCTATGATAAAATGGTAAGTGAAATGAAAATATGGGTAGATAAACATAAACTATTGTATCAATATGAAGGTTGGTGATTTTGATGTCAAAACTTAAATTAATGACAATTGTAGGTACAAGACCAGAAATAATTAAATTATCAGAAATAATTAAAAAAAGCGATAAATATTTTGATCATATTCTAGTTCATACAGGACAAAATTATGACTTTGAACTTAACGAAATCTTTTTCAATGAATTAGGAATTAGAAAACCAGATTTTTTTCTAGATTCTGTAGGCAATAATTTAGGTGAAACTATCGGGAATATTATTTCCAAATCATATGATCTAATCAAAAGGGAATCTCCTAATGCAATTCTTATATTGGGGGATACTAATTCATGTTTAAGTGTATTATCTGCAAAAAGATTAAAAGTTCCTGTTTTTCATTTGGAAGCAGGCAATAGGTGTTTTGATGAAAATTTACCTGAGGAAATCAATAGAAAAATAGTCGATCATATTAGTGATGTAAACTTATGTTATACAGAGCATGCAAGAAAATATCTGAATTTTGAAGGAGTTTCCAAAGAAAGAACATTTGTTGTTGGTTCTCCAATGTTTGAGATTTTAAATATATTTGATGGAAATATACAAAGCAGTACAATTTTAAAACAAATGAATCTAAAAAGAAATGAATATATGCTTTTATCGATTCATAGAGAAGAAAACATTGACCTAGATATAAATTTTGATGAAGTGATAAATACAATACAGAAATTAACCGAAAATTATGATATGCCAATAATTTACAGTGTTCATCCAAGAAGTAGGAAAAAAATAGAAATGAGACAGGTTTCTTTTGATAGTAAAGTTATATTATCTAAACCTTTTGGATTTTTTGATTATGTAACTTTACAAAAGAATGCTTTTTGTGTTATTTCAGATAGTGGAACTCTTGCGGAAGAATCTTCATATTATCATTTCCCAGCTGTATCAATAAGAACAAGCACTGAAAGACCAGAGGCTTTAGAAAAAGGTAATTTCGTTATAGGAAGCATTGACTATAATAGTGTTTTGCAAGCAGTTGACATTGTAACAAGTATGAATATGATAGGAGATTTTGGTGGAGCAGTTTACGACTATAATATTCCTAACGTTAGCACAGAAGTTATAAAGATTATCCAGAGTTACACTGAAATTATTAACAGAGATGTTTGGAAAAAGAACATTACTAGAGGCAGCAAATGATAAAAATATTTTTATTTTTGATATATGTACCTTTTGTTTTATATTTTATTTATAATCAATTTAAAAGGTACAAGATTTCACTGACTATGGTTTTTGCGTTTTTTCAACTGATAATGTTTTTAGGTGTATTGAATACTGCAAATTTCGAATATACGCCTGATACAATTTTGGTGCTCTTATATCCAGTATCATTTCTGTTTTTCTATTTTGGTATACTAATAAATAGAACAAGAAATAGCAAAGTGTTTACATATAAAGTTACAAATCAAAGGTTAACACAAAATCAAAATATAATAATTTTTTCAATTATAATTTTTTCAATTATAATTAATTTATGGTATTTTAGTAGAATTGATATTTCCATATATAGAGAGATATTCTCTTCAATTCTATCGTTTGAGGATATTAATATTACAAATTATAGATTAAGTACTTATCAATTATCTGGTACTGGATATGTTTATCAATTCAGAGTAATCTTACTACCAATTTTAACTGCATATTTGATTTCAAATAAGAATGAAAAATTGCATAAATTCGGTTTGTTTATTTTACCAATAATGTTTATTTTTTTAATTGCGACAGGCCAAAGAGGGGGATTCGTTATCTTTGTAATAATCTGGGTATCATATTTTCTTCTCATGAAAAAATATTTCCATGAAAAAGTTGGTAGATATTTATTAATCATATCTATTGTGGGAATAAGCATTTTTGGATTTGTAACGATATTAAATGGAAGAAATCTAGTTAGTGGGTCTTTTATATCAGCTATTTTTGATCGAGCTTTTCTTGATAATCAACAGACTGCCTTACAAGGGTTTAGATATATATATAACCAAAACATTGTTTATGGAAAGGATTGGATAATAATGATAATTAATGTAACACCATTTAAAATTGATTATCTACCATTACCTTATCAGATATTCAATATTATGTATGGTTCCACTAGAGGAACTGCGCCATCAGATATTTGGGGTTCTGCATGGTACAATTTTGGGATATTTGGAGTAACAGGACTGTCTTTCTTAATCGGCTTTTTTTATAATAAGATTGACAAAAATTTTAGAAGAGGAAACATTACTCCATTTAGGACAATGCTCTATGCGGGTATGGCTGTAATTGCAGGAACGTGGGTTGCAGAAGGACCCGTAGTATTGTTTAATCAAGGATTTGTAACCTTAGTAATTCTATATGCAATAACTTCAAGTTATATTTTCACTATTAGGAGGTTCGAATGATTTCAATTTTAATACCCGTTTATAATGAAGAAAAATATATAAGAGAGTGTATAAATAGTATTTTAGACCAATCGTATACTGATTTTGAAATAATAATAGTAAATGATCAATCAATAGATAACACATTAGAAATTCTAAATGAGTTCGCGAAAGCAGATAAAAGAGTGAATGTCCTTAGCCCAGGCAAAGTTGGAAAGAATGGAGCTTTAAATTTAGCCGCAAAAACAGCAAGGGGAGAATGGTTTATGACATTTGGTGGTGATGATGTCATGGAACCGAATATACTTGAAAAATGGTATGCAATTGCTAAAAAATATGATTCAGAAAGTGAGAAAGTGATTATTTCATCAAAGATTAGAATGTTTTCGACTGATCCTAAATATAGAAAGTACAACGGCTTGATAATACCCAAAAGCAATAAGAAGGTGGTTAAATCAGGTGCAGTGTTTTTAGGCTCAAAATTGGTGCTAGATAATGCATTCCCAATACCTGTTGACTATCCGAATGAAGATACTTGGTTATCTTTGTATATAGATTTTCTTGTCCCAAAGAAAATTGCACTTTTTGAGATTTGTACCAATTATAGAATTCATTCAAATAATTCCATTAATAAAGAAGAAAAGTTTGATGAATTTAATAGAAAATATCACGATAGAAGAAAAATACTTGGCGAGTTTTTAAATAAGTTTCGTGAAGAATTGAATAATGAAGATATTGACAATATTACTTGGATGAATATGATTGAAGAGTATCGATATAGAGGAAAAGCATGCAAAATATTTTTGTTAAAAGGTATTAATTGGAAGGAGAAAGCACGAAATATTTTTCTTTCAAACAAAACACTTTATAGGATAAAAATTATTTTGAATAGGTTGCTTTTAGGTAGAATTTAGAATGAAGAGATTTTTGAATTTTAGAGACAAAGTTAGAGATGTATTATTTAAAAAAGGGGCTTTGTATGTAATAATTGGTAATTTTTCAACTAAATTTATTACATATTTCGGTTCTGTATTTCTAATTTGGATACTGACTAAAGAAACCTATGGGTTAGTTGAATATGTCGAAAATATTTACGGGTACATTTATATATTTGCTGGATTTGGAATGGGAATATCCATTATTAGATTTATTGTCTCTGCTAAAAATGAGAATGAAGAAAAAGGATACTTTAATTATGCAATAAAAAATGGTTTTATATTTAATATTGTTCTACTAATTTTTGCATTGATTTTTGCATATTTATATCCTCATCCTGTAGAGTTTGTTTCAACAAGGTGGTTGCTCTGTATATTGTTATTTGCTTTACCATTTCAGAATTTTATAGACATTAGTTTATCGACATTTAGAGGTAAATTCGATAATAAAAGTTTTGCAATATTTTCAGTATTATTTGCTTTGCTTTTACTTCTCTTTAAATTTTTTGGGGCACTAATATATAGTTTAGATGGTGCTATAATAGGTAGGCTCTTTCTTACATTACTATTTTCCATAGGTATATTGTTATTTACATATAAACATTACTTCACTATAGCAAGTAATTACGTAATAACAAAGGAAAAGAGAAGAGAGATAAGAAATTATTCAATTCAATATATGTTTACTAATAGTATTTGGGCAATATTCATGTTAAATAATATATTTTTAATTGGTGTAATTTTGAGAAACTCTTCATTAATAGCAGATTATAAAGCAGCTTACGTTTTACCAGGTGCGATTGCAGTTATTAGTAGTGCTATTGGGTATTTTGTTGCTCCCTATTTTATTAGGAATGAAAAAAATTATAAATGGGTAAGAAAAAATTTTAAAGCACTTTATTTAACAGGTATAGTAATTATCGGAATAATTTCATTATTGATATATATCTTATCCCCAATTCTTATTTCACTTATCTTTGGAGACAGATACACCAATATTGTGAATTTAATGCGTATGCTAGTTATATCTTCGTTTATAAATAATGCATTTAGGTATCCTATTTCAAATGTATTATCAGCTATGGGGAAAATTAAACAAAATTTAATTATATCAATTGTTGGTGTGATTGGACAAATTTTGTTGAATATACTATTTTTAAGCAAAGTTGGTATAATGATGATTCCGATATCAAATATTATTGTATATTCAATTATGGCAATATTTCTACTTATAGTGTTTAATAAGCAATTTTATACAAAAACAGAAACAAACTAAAATTAACTAAGGAGATAATTTATGGACATTAAAGAAAAAATATCTAGTAAAAAGGCAATTCTTGGAGTCATTGGATTAGGATATGTTGGTCTACCTTTAGCGGTGGAAAAAGCAAAAGCAGGATATAAAACAATAGGATTTGATATTCAAAATGAAAAAGTAAATATGGTAAACAATGGTGAAAATTATATTGGCGATGTAGTTAATGAGGATCTTAGAGCCATTGTTTCTTCAGGGATGTTGAAAGCAACAACAGATTTTTCAGAAGTAGCAAGTGCTGATGCAGTTTGCATATGTGTTCCAACGCCGCTAGATGAATATCAACAACCAGACCTTAGTTATGTTATGGCTTCTGCTGAAAGTATTGTTCCATATATGCACAAAGATATGCTAATTGTTCTTGAATCAACAACATTTCCTGGAACAACTGAAGAGTTTCTTAAACCAATTCTCGAAAAATCGGGATTGAAATGTGGCGTTGATTTTTACCTTGCTTTCTCTCCTGAAAGAGTAGATCCAGGCAATCTTCTTTTCAAAACTAAAAATACACCTAAAGTCGTGGGTGGAGTTACAAAAGAATGTACAGATATTGCTGCAATTATGTATGAAAACATATTAGAGGCACCAGTACATAAAGTATCTTCTCCAGCTATTGCAGAAATGGAAAAAATACTTGAGAACACATACAGAAATATCAACATTGGTCTTGTGAATGAACTTGCAATGTTATGTAACAAGATGAATATAAATATTTGGGAAGTCATTGACGCTGCTAAATCAAAACCTTATGGATTTCAAGCGTTCTATCCTGGCCCTGGACTTGGTGGGCACTGCATTCCTTTAGATCCATACTATTTATCTTGGAAAGCCAGAGAATATGGCTTTCATACATCAATGATTGAATCTTCAATGATGATCAATGACAGAATGCCAGAATACTGCGCAGAAAGAAGTTCAAAAATCCTAAATAGATTTAAAAAATCTGTTAATGGCTCAAAAATCCTAATATTAGGGGTTGCATATAAACAAGATATAGACGATTATAGGGAAAGTCCAGCTATTGAAGTAATAAATGAACTAGAAAAATTGGGTGCAATCGTTCAATTTTTTGATCCTTTTGTTAGCGAGTATAAAGAACACGGGAAAGTTAAACACGGATTAGATACACTGAGTACAAATCTAATTTCAGAAGCAGACTTAGTGGTCATTACTGCTTCTCATACAAATGTTGATTATGATTTTGTTCAGCGAAATGCGAAAATGATTTTTGATACTAAAAATGCAATGAAAAAAGTATTAAATAGAGAGAATATCGAACTATTATAAAGGAGGTGTCCATTATGGGCTTGAAATATGCATTGATTGGTTGTGGAAGAATATCTCCAAATCATATAAATGCTGCAATAAATAATGAACTTGATATAGTTTCATTGTGTGATCTGGATGCTCAAAAAGCACTTCACCATATCAAAAATTTCAATTTGGGAACTGGAATAAAGGTATATACAGATTTCAAGGAAATGATAAGAAATGAAAATATTGATTTGATTTCAATAGCTACTGAAAGTGGCAATCATGCTGAAATTGCTAAATATTGTATTATCATGGGTATCAATCTAATCATTGAGAAACCAATTGCTCTTTCACTACAAGATGCAGATGAAATTATCAAGTTGTCAATAGAGCATGATATCGTTGTAAGTGCTTGTCATCAAAACCGTTTTAATAAATCTGTCCAAAAAATCAGAGAAGCTATAGAGCAAAATCGATTTGGTAAATTATTCCATGGAACAGCTCATATTAGATGGAATAGAGGGCAGGATTACTATACTCAAGCACCATGGAGAGGTACATGGGCGCAAGATGGTGGCGCTTTGATGAATCAATGTATTCACAATATTGATCTTTTAAGATGGATGATGGGAAATGAAATACAGGAAGTGTTCGCATATACTGATAATTTAAATCATTCATTCATTGAAACCGAAGATTTAGGCGTTGCATTAGTCAAATTTATGAATGGTGCTTATGGTATTATTGAAGGTACAACAAATGTATATCCTAAAAATCTCGAAGAGACCTTATACATTTTTGGAGAAAAAGGAACAGTCAAAGCTGGAGGAAAGTCTGTTAATATTATTGAAGAATGGTTTTTTGGAGATAACCTTGATATTGCAGATGAAGTTAAAATTAATTGTAATGAAAATCCTCCGACAGTATATGGTTTTGGGCATACACCATTATTTGCTGATGTTATCTCTGCAATTAAAGAACATAGACCTCCTTATGTCACAGCTGAAGATGGTAGGAGAGCACTTGAATTAGTACTTGGGATTTATAAGTCTGCTATTGAAGGAAAACCTATTAAATTCCCACTTGAAGGAGAATCCACAATGCTACTAAAAAAAGTATTTAAGCATGGAGATGATGAACTTTGAAAACAAATATTTTACTAACTTCAGCAGGAGGATTAACTGGGGTTTATTTAGCAAAGCATCTATCTCAGTTTAGCGATTTAAATATAATAGCGATTGATATGAATGAAAATACTCCACTCAATAAATGGACTGATAAGTTTTATGTTGTACCTAGTCTCTCAAGCAACTTATACTTGGCTGCAATTGATGAAATTATAAAGACTAACTGTATCGATATAATAATACCCGTTACATCATATGATGTTGCATTCTACTCTCTTTATAAAGATCAAGCTCTCTTTAATAAATTGAAAATTTTGACAGTAAATTTTGAAGATAATGAGATTCTAAGTAACAAGGAAAAACTTTATAGCTATTTATCATCGCTTAAAATACAAACTCCTTTAATTTATCATGAAGATAACCTAATATATCCTTGCTTCATGAAACCGAAGATTGGTAGCGGAAGCAAAAATACTCAGATTCTGTTTGATTATGAAGAACTCGAATATTGGAGTAAGAAATTTAGAGAGTTTATTGTCATGGAATATTTAGAAGGAAGCGAATACACGGTAGACTGTTTATTTGATTGGGAGTCTAATTGCTTAGGCTATAATGTAAGAGAAAGGATCAAAGTTTCTAACGGAGGAGCAACTATTACTCAAAACAATACTACAATTGATATTTGTGAGATTATTGAAAAATTAGAAAAAACCAAAAAAATTATAGGTCCTATCAATTTTCAGTTTAAACTGAAAAATAATGGTGACATCGTAATATTCGATTTTAATACAAGATTCGCTTCAGGTGGATTGCCACTTACTATCCATTCAGGATTTGATATACCTCGCAATCTAATTGATTTGCTGCAAGGTAAGACAATCAATAAATTTGTAATGGATGGAAAATATAACTCTTCAAAAATGATCAGATTTTACGATGAATATTTTGTGGATTGAATTTTATGAAAAAAGCATTTATTGATTTTGATGGTACACTTGTGTATGTTTACAAAAGATACCATGCTATTTTAAATGATTATCTCACTATTTATCACAATAAGAAAATTGATTATAAAGCATATATAGATAAGAAAATCATGAGATTCAAGGATCATGAAATTGTATTTTCTGTGCATAATGAATTAATTGATATTATGCAATATCATGCTTTTAAATTAGAAAATTTAGAAAATCAATACTATCTGAATATGGATGAACTTATACCTGATATTAAACCAACTTTGTTGAGAATTAAAGAGAAAGGCTACACTTTAGAATTATTAAGTTATAGGAATAATGAGATTGAATTATTAAATGAATTAAAGAGACTGAGTATTTTCTGTATGTTTGATAAGATTACTGCATTAATCCCATGTTCAGAATCAAACCAAAAATCAAGCTATATTTCTTCAAATTTGTGTGGGAAAGAAGATGTCGTGATAGGAGACAGCCCAACTGAAATGGAAGCGGCTAAAGAAAACGGACTATTAGGAATTTTCGTTAAAACGGGATTGTTTTCTACCGAATATAATGATTACGGGTTAGTATGTGAAAACATAAATGAGGCTATTGATAAAATATAAGGAGTAAAATATGGAATTTAGAGATTTAAAAGCACAATATAATAAATACAAAAATGAAATAAAAAGCGCAACCATTGGAGTGTTCGAAGACACTAACTTTATCAGTGGTCCTATTGTTAAGAAATTCGAAGAAAGATTAGCTGGTTACGTTAATGTTAAGCATTGCATAACATGTGCTAACGGAACTGATGCATTATCTCTTGTTCTAACTGCATGGGGTATTGGAAAAGGTGATGCAGTATTTGTGCCAGACTTTACTTTTTTTGCAACAGCTGAAGTAGTTTCATATGTTGGTGCAACTCCAATATTTGTCGATGTTGATCCGAAAACATTTAATATTAATCCTGTTGAGTTAGAGAAAAAAATAAAAGAAACTATATCTGAAAATAAATTAACTCCAAAAGTTATAATTCCAGTTGATTTATTTGGATTACTTGCTGACTATAGTACCATTGAGAAGATTGCAAATAAATTTAATCTATTAATACTCGAAGATGGTGCTCAGGGATTTGGAGCAGACTATAACGGTAAAAAAGCATGCAGTTTTGGTGATGCCGCTACCACATCATTTTTCCCTGCTAAACCATTAGGGTGTTATGGAGATGGAGGAGCGATCTTTACAAATGACGACGAATTTGCAAAACTGCTAGAATCATTACGAGTTCACGGAAAAGGTGAAGACAAGTACGATAATGTAAGAATTGGCGTGAATTCAAGGCTAGATACTATTCAAGCAGCAATTTTAGATGTTAAACTTGATGCACTAATTAATCATGAATTGCAGGATATTAATGTGATTTTTAGAAAATATAATGAAAAACTTAATACTTATGTCGAAGTACCATTTATTCCAAATGGATACACATCAAGCTTTGCTCAATATACAATAAAACTTGTTGATAAAGAGCAGAGAGACAATTTAAAGGCATTTTTGCAAAAAAATAATATTCCAAGTATGATTTACTACACAAAAACCATGCATAATCAAACTGCATTTAAGGAATTGCATAATAAAGATAAAGATTATCCAATATCAACATCTTTATGTAATACCGTTTTATCTCTTCCGATGCATCCATATTTAGAAGATGAAGAAATTGAATATATATCTTCAAAAATAATCGAATTTTTAAATTCCTAAGTTTGACTAAGGTAATGTGTGTCAATGTAATCGAAAGCGCTAAGTGTTGATTTTCATAGTAACAGACAGTTCAAAGTAGTGACTTTCATAATAACCGACAGTCCTATCTAAAGGGTCAAGGCATCCTCGATTGATGGGATTTGAATGTTGACTTTTCTCACCTTTTATGAACCAGATTTGGCCCCGGGAAAGCAACTTGATACAATCGAGCCAACCTTGATACTTTCGTATTTGCCTGCCTCTATTTTTGACCGAAATTAGGTTTAATCAAAAGTATCAACAACATTCATAAGTCCTAAGTGGCGACTCACCGCAACCAGAGGTGATGGGATTTGGGGTTGACTTTAATCCTTTTATTATAATCCAAATTTTATCTTCGAAAAGCAACTAGGCATAATTGAGTGATTATTGATACTTACTAATTTCCCAATTGATATTTTTAAAAAACGCCCCCTCAAAAATGCCATTTCAATTTCAAAGTCTAAGGCACGATTTATAACAAACATGAATGTGGTACATATTTGCCAAGAATAAATGCCTATACCCTCATAACGATGTTAATGACTGCGAATTATTATGTATATTTTTAATTTTAAATACCCAAATTAATTTCTTGTTCAAAATAACATTTTCGCGGCAAGTGAATTCTTTTTTTGATACTTTTATAGCTCAGAAAGAATACACAAAAGCAGCAGTGCTACCAGCGACTTTAATGAAACGGCCACGATAAACGGATTGTATCATTGTTTGATGATATATAGAACCATCACGAATTTAGCATTGATTATCATTGACTTAATAGTTTGAACACCAGAATTTATCAAAGTAGAATTCATGGTTTTTGATTATGATATTGTGTGTTAAATCTAGACGTAGGCTTCGTAATATATATTATTTCTAATGTTTTTTTCCTCTCATACTAAACATATTTATTCCTAGGTATAAATTAAACTCAATTAATATGATAGATTTTTCATTATATTCAAATAATTGAATTGTACACCACAATAATTATTAACAATAAAAGAGATTATATCAGTCTTCCTGCTTATTTTTCATTATTGCATTAGGTTCATAAAAGCAGTATAATTAGAGTAAATAAAACGGAAAATACAGTATGAAAGGGGGATTATTATGCAACATTTTCAAAGAAGCAGTAAAGTTGTAGGTAGCTTTCTTGTATTAGCCATATCCCAAGTAATCGCGGAGGGAATCAAAACCCTTGTGCAAAATGATTCCTTTAATTGGTTAATTACTTTAGTGTTATTGATAGTTGCTGCTATCATTCTTTTTGCTGTGGAATATGTCCAAAACAAGCGAATCAATACTGGTAAGAATACTCATAGTATAGCCATCAGAAGTTCAAAATTTATATCGGACTATTATCGAAAAATAAAAGATTATGCAATAAAAGGTTCGTGGGGGAAGAATGAAGAAGATACTATTAAAACAGTTCATTCTTTATCTAGACACTTACTTTTAATCGGAGAATACAATGTCCGATACAAAATGGGTAAATTAATATATAAATATAGCAAAAACAATCTTTACCGAATGTCTGCACTAATCGATGAAATTGGTTGGACAGCTGTTCTTATGGGCAAAAAAAAGTCTGTGTATTATATCCAGCAGGCGATTGAAATGGGATCATTTAATATTTCAAAACCAAAAGATAATTATGAAGTAAATATATATGATCAAAATTATAATTCATATCATCAACTCTTTTTAGCGGCCAGAGCTTTCCGGCATATTGCTTCGACAGGATTTGTTGAGTTGATTGAGCGAAAAGAAATTTCTCTTAAAGGACTAGCGATTTGTGATTATCTTTTTAAAAATATTGGCAAATTACCAAAAGACATTAATTCTGAAAAAATTGAAACCATGAAGGCGGGCATTGATTATGGTCTTGGAGTTATCTATTTAAACTGCTTTAAAGAAAACGATATTAAAGACTATAATGAACGGGTAACCAATTTAATGAATGCATATGCATATAATCGTTTATCAAAAGTAGTAGCTTTTAAAAACAGAGACATGCATCGCTATGTAAAATGTCTATTGATTGAAAATGAGATTTATGATGCTATGGCATCCCAAAATATGTTTATTGAGGAAATTAAAAAATTCGCAAAAGATAGAATGGACTGCGAAGGCATGAGTGAACTCGATTCAAAAATATATACAAAGAATTTGGAGATAGTTGAAGATATTTTGAATCATTCCATATATATCGATGAAGCATATGAAATTTTTCTTCAGGAAAAACTAAAAATCAAGGTGAGTCACAATGAATAGTAAGACCCTACTTATAACTGGTGGTTCAAGTGGCATTGGAAAAGCAATTGCAGAATTAGCTTTGGAAAAGCGGATAAATGTAATTATTCTCGATAAGAAACAACCAGATATCTCATCTGATCAGATGATATACTTTCCCTGTGATATTAGCAATATAAACGAATTAAAAGCGATAATAGAAAATATAAAACAAAAACAAATCAATGTTGATTACTTGGTTAACAATGCCGCGGTTCAATTTATATCTTCATTAGAGTCACTTGATTTTGACGAGTGGGATTATGTTTTTGATGTAAATCTTAAGGCGGCAGTATTTCTTACCAAATACATCTCAAAAGATATGAAAGCCGGAAGCCAAATACTTAACATTTCATCAGTTCACGGAAGCGTCCCTAGAGATAACAAATATGCATATGATGCATCCAAAGCCGCACTCAATATGTTTAGTAAAGAAGCGGCTCTCAACTTGGCAAAACAAGGTATCAAAGTCAATGTACTTAGTTTGGGCGCTACCAAGACTCCCCTGAATGATAACTTTAATGATAACGCCCTTTATTTGGATGCTGTAAAAAAAATCCCTATAGGAGAAGTTGCAGATTCAAATGATATTGCAAAGTTTGCATTGTATCTTTTGCTTGAGGTTGACTATGCAACTGGAGCGATGTTTGTTCTTGATGGTGGCAGAAGTCTATTGTAAATATTTAGAAAATATATCTTATCATCACATTATGTTCTCTAGTACAAGAAGACATTCAAGTATCTTCTTCAATATGAAAATATTTCTCTGAGGCTGTAATGAAATAAAGCCCGAGAAATAGGACAAAGAAAAAACCACGCTGGAGACCAGGGTGGTTTTTTGGTATAATTAGCGTATGACCAATACACAATTACACCAAGAGTATTATAACGCAAAACAATTGAAATTACCACTGGACTATGAGGTACTAATACCCTATGACAGTGAAGCAAGAACATTTGACGAAGTATTTCGGAGGATTGACATCAAGAAATACTTAGTAGAAGGAAGTCCAATCGGACGGACCGGATACAATCCAGTCAATATGCTCAAATTGATATTGTTTTGCCAGATGGAAAAGATTACGAGTCTGAGAGGGATGGCGAAAGCGGCCCAAAACGACATTCGAGTGATGTGGTTGGCGGATGAAATGAAGCCGAGCCACGATACCATCAAACGATTTATGGACGAGCAACTCAAGGAGAGTATCGAGGACATCTTCCACGACATCAATCGATATTTGATAGGAGCGGAGAAGATTGACAAGGATATCGTGTATATCGACGGGACGAAGATCGAGGCGAACGCGAATCGATACCAATTCGTATGGAAAGGGTCGATCGAAAAGTTTCGCGAAAAGCTGATGAAGAAAACGACCAAAGTCATCGAGCGAATCAACCAAAGGCTGGAACTGGAAGGCGTGTATTTTCGGATCCGAGATAGGTATCAACCCGATGATTTGAATAAGATTCAAGCGTATCTGGAAAGCGAAGTCGAGCGCCAAGAAATCAAGTTTGTCTATGGGAAAGGAACACGGAAAAGTGCGATTCAGCGGGAATATGAAGACATTGCGGTCTTTCTGGAAAAGCTGACCGAATACGAAAAATATCTCAAGATCATCGGATCAGACAGAAACTCATGTGCGAAAACAGATCACGAAGCGACATTCATGCGAATGAAGGAAGACCACATGCGAAACGGGCAGTTGAAAGCGGGATACAATGTCCAAATCGGGGTGGCAGATGAATACATTCTTCATTTGGATATCTTTCAGGATCGAAGTGATTATCGAACGTTCATTCCGTTTTTGGAAGGATATCGTCAAGCGTATGGAGAATACCCGAAATATCCGGTCGCAGACGCGGGATATGGCGGGTTGAAGAACTATCGATATGTCAAGTCGAATGAGATGGAAATCGTACAAAAATACACAATGTATCGGAAAGACACAACAGAGAAGAAATACATCGAAGACCCTACTAGACCGGTGAACTTCCGAAAAGACGAAGAGGGCAATTATTATGATGGGGCAGGAGAGAATCTAACATTTCTTTGGCAGAGTAACAAAGGACATGACGTCTACGAAGCGCCCATCAGCAAGAAGCGATACGACATCAACGAGGAGTTGTGGGCCCTTCAAAAAGAAGCCAGAGAAAACCTGGAATCGGAATGGGGAATCGAACTGCGAATTCAACGATCGATTCAAGTGGAAGGCGCCTTTGGGGTATTGAAAGAGGACTTCCGTTTTCGTCGTTTTCGCCGACGAGGACTTCAAAATGTGAAATTCGAGTTTTTATTACTCGCAATCGGCTATAATCTATCGAAGTATCACAACAAAAAGCATCGCGTGACAGCCTAATTATCGACTGGATAACGACACGAAGGACTGTTTTCTTTTTCCTTGCGCTCAAAAAGCGCATTTTTTATTGGTTTTCCACATTCTTTCCGAAGTGGAAATAGAAAAAGGACTGTATAGTCCCTGAAGATAATCAAATCTTCATTTCCTTACAGTCCCTTTTTTTATATAAACTTTCATTTTCATAGCACTCAACTATTGACAGTGCTAAAAACTGTTGTATAATAATATTAGCACTTGAATATTCGGAGTGCTAAATAACAAACACAAAAGGAGAGTTAATATGTTGAAACCATTACATGACAACGTGGTTCTCAAAAAAGACAAAATTGAAAAGAAAACCGCGAGCGGAATCATCCTCTCAGGAGATGCCAAAGAACAACCAAGTTTTGCTACTGTCGTAGCTGTTGGTGAAGGTGCCAGAGTGGAAGGCGAACTCGTCCCAATGACCGTCCAGGTCGGCGACAAAGTCGTCTATAAAAAGTATTCCGCAACAGAATTCAAATTTGAAGAAGAAGAATATCTAATCATCGCCGAAAAAGATATTCTTGCTATCTTAGACTAGGGAGGCAATACTATGGCAAAAGATATTCGTTTTTCCAAAGAAGCACGTATCGCTATGCTAAGAGGTGTCGATATTTTATCCGACGCCGTCAAAGTAACACTTGGTCCTAAAGGCCGCAATGTTGTTCTTGACAAAGGCTACGGATCACCGCTAATCACCAATGATGGTGTAACCATCGCCAAAGAAGTCGAACTTACCGATCCATTTGAAAACATGGGTGCTAAACTCGTATATGAAGCCGCCAACAAAACTAACGATGTTGCTGGCGATGGAACCACAACCGCAACCGTTCTTACACAATCAATGATTCATAAAGGTATCTTAGCAATCGACAAAGGCGCTAATCCCGTTTTGATGAAAGAAGGCATCGAACTCGCTGCCAAAGAAGTATCAAAACGGTTACTTGAAAAATCACATAAAATCGAATCATCGACAGATATCGCCAGTGTCGCCACCGTCTCTTCCGGCTCCGCCGAAATTGGTGATATCATTGCCAAAGCAATGGCAAAAGTTGGCGAAAATGGCGTTATAAACGTCGATGAGTCCAAAGGCTTTGATACCACTTTAGAAGTTGTAGAAGGTCTCCAATATGATAAAGGCTACATTTCTCCATATATGGTTTCAGATCGAGAAAAAATGGAGATTATTCTAGAAAACGCTTTAGTAATGGTTACCGATCAAAAAATCACCACCATTAAAGATATCCTTCCCTTATTAGAACAAATCGTTCAAATGAGCAAGCCCCTATTAATTATCGCTGAAGATATCGAAAACGAAGTATTAAGTACTTTGATTGTAAACAAACTGCGTGGCACTTTCAATGTCGTCGCCACCAAAGCCCCTGGCTTTGGCGACAACCAAAAAGAAATGCTTTCTGACATCGCCGCTTTGACTGGTGCTACCTTTGTAGCGAAAGATTTGAATATGGAAATTAAAGATACCACCGTAGAAATGCTCGGTGTTGCCAAGAAAGCTGTTATCGCCAAAGATTCTACAACTTTAATTGATGGCAATGGCGATAAAAACGTTTTAGATGCTCGTATCGCTGAAATTCGGTCGCAAATCGAAAATGTTACCAGTGAGTATGATAAAAAACGCCTTTCCGAACGCTTAGCAAAACTGACATCAGGCGTTGCTGTTTTAAAAGTCGGTGCGATGACAGAAACGGAATTAAAAGAGAAAAAACTCAAAATTGAGGATGCACTAAATGCCACAAAAGCCGCGATTGCCGAAGGCATTGTTGTCGGTGGTGGCGCTGCCCTCGTTGAAATCTATAACGACATCAAGTCAACATTAAAATCCGATGTCGTCGACATTCAAAAAGGGATTAATGTCGTTATCGAATCACTCACAGCCCCCGTATATCAAATAGCTGACAACGCCGGATACGATCCATTGGAAATCGTCGAAATCCAGAAAGTTGCCCGCAAAAACTTTGGCTTCAACGCCCGTACTGGTGAATGGGTCGATATGTACAAAGCCGGAATCGTTGATCCGACAAAAGTAACGCGAAGCGCGATTATTAACGCCGCTTCCATTTCCGCAATGTTTTTAACAACTGAAGTTGGAGTTGCCAATATTAAAGAAGAAAAAGCCACTCCCGCAATGCCGGAAATGTACTAATAGTATTACACCTACAAAAGACAGATAATTACCATTTAATTATGGCCTAACATCTGTCTTTTTTTTATTCAAAATAATAGTTATCTATTAAGATAACAACTAGTGATATACATCCGTTTAAAATTAAGTAACTGTTACCAACATTTCCCATCCAAAGATGTGGCCCTTTTTTGATAATCGCTTGGATTTACGCTTAAAAAGTCTTGAGTTAAAAACGCTTTCATAGTATAATAGAAAAGTGTGGTAAAGCACTGATCGTTTTCGCATTGGATTCGTATCCTTGGCGTGCTTTTTTTTCTGTCAAGTGAATGAATTACGAATTCTGCGAAGGCCATCGTTTAAAAAAACAAACGCTTTTTCACATCCTTATCGGCACCCATCAATCTGGAGACAGATTGAAAAAAATAGACAAAAGAGGCGAAAAAATTGTTAAAAAGTCAGTATTTGCAAAAAGTTTATGCTTCAGTGTCCCAACGTTACAAAGACCAGCCTGAATTTATGCAGGCCGTCGAAGAATTTTTCGATTCCATGGATTCTTTAGTTGAAAAAGAACCCAACATCGAAAAATTCGCTATCATGGAACGGATTGTCGAACCAGAGCGGACTATTAAGTTCCGTGTTACGTGGACCGATGATTCCGGAAAAATCCAAGTCAACCGAGCAATGCGCGTTCAGTTCAACTCGGCCATTGGACCATACAAAGGCGGTATTCGCTTCGCTCCAAACGTCAATGAATCAATTTGCAAATTCTTAGGATTTGAACAAACCTTCAAAAATAGTTTGACCGGTCTTCCTATGGGCGGAGCCAAAGGCGGAGCCGACTTTGATCCCAATGGCAAAAGTGATAATGAAATTATGACTTTCTGCCAATCATTCATGTCCGAACTTTATCAACATGTTGGACCAAATTATGATGTTCCTGCTGGCGATTTTGGCGTCGGTGCCCGGGAAATTGGTTATATGTTTGGTTTCTACAAAAAAATCGTTAATCAATGGAATGGTGTTTTCACTTCCAAAGGCTTAGCATCAGGCGGATCGTTAGGACGCCCAGAAGCTACCGGCTATGGTGTTTGCTATTTCGCTCAAGAAATGTTAAAAGCCTATCGTAATGATGGTTTCAAAGGCAAACGCATCATTATCTCCGGTGCTGGTAAAGTTGGTTGGATGGCTGCTTCTAAAGCGACTGAACTGGGAGCTAAAGTCATTGCAATGTCTGACTTCTCCGGTGTTATCCATGATGAAAACGGTATCGATCTTGACTTGTTACTAGAATTATCAAAAACCAATACCGTCGTTATGGACAAATATCGCAATACTCACCCCGAAGCCATCTTCAATCCGGATACGAAATCAATTTGGAATATTAAATGCGATATCGCCATGCCTTGCGCTACTCAAAACGAAATTTATCTAGAAAGCGCTAAAGCATTAGTAGAAAATGGTTGCTGGATGGTCGTTGAAGGCGCTAACATGCCAACTACCTTGGATGCTACTAGATACTTCATTGACCATGGAATTCTCTTTGCTCCAGGAAAAGCTTCTAATGCCGGCGGCGTTGCCGTTTCCGGTTTAGAAATGACCCAAAACGCTATGCATATTGGCTGGACCTTTGCCGAAGTCGATGCAAAATTAAAAGAAATCATGGCTGGTATCTTCAAAAAGGCCGATGATGCCGCAATGAAATATACCGGAACTCATAACCTCGTTGCAGGTGCAAATATCGCCGGATTCCTAAAAGTATACCAAGCAATGCTTGAACAAGGCACTTTATAGGATTTTATGATGAGAGCTTTCTTTCCCGCTCATATCCTGCTTCCAAGACCGGGTACCGATCTTTCTAAGTGGGCGGTCATCGCTTGTGATCAATTCACGAGCCAACCGGAATACTGGGATGCGCTTAATCAGCAAATAGGTGAAGCCCCATCGACGCTCCGCCTCATCTTGCCCGAAGCATATTTAGGCAAAGATGAAGTTGCTGAGATCCAGAAAATCAACCGTCACATGGATGAATATTTACAAAAATCTGTGCTTTTGGATGCGGGAAACTGCATGATTCTTGTTGAACGCCAAACGCCCTACGTTGCCAAACGTTTGGGCCTCATTTTGACGGTTGATTTAGAAATGTATTCCTATGCCCCCGGATCACATCCGTTAATCCGTGCGACTGAACAAACGGTTGCCTCTCGAATTCCCCCCCGGGTCAAGATCCGTGAAAAAGCTCCGATTGAAATACCTCATGTTTTATTATTGATTAATGATAAAGAAGAACAAATTATTGAAACTTTATATGCTCATCGCGATACATTGGAATTAGTTTACGATTTTGATCTCAATATGAATGGTGGTCATCTTCGTGGCTATAAAGTCACTGATTTAACAGCAATTCAAAATCAGTTTGAAAAATTAACTAGTCCCAAGTATTCGCAAAAAATGTATGCCAACCCCCAAGCCGGTTTATTAGGCCTTGTCGGTGATGGCAATCATTCCCTTGCTTCGGCTAAAGCTCATTGGGATAATGTCAAACAATCGCTTACGGAAGCACAAAAACAAGATCATCCGGCTCGGTATGCCCTCGTTGAAGTGGAAAACATTTATGACGAAGGCTTGAAATTCGAACCGATTCATCGGGTCGTCTTCTTTGCCGACCAAGATTTTTGGAGTGGGCTATGGAATCTTCAATGCGGCAGTTACCATGCGGCTGTTTATACTAAAACCCATGGTGCCAGACCATTACATTTACCGAAAGTGGCACCGGTAGCGATTAAACTCATCCAAGATTACATCGATAGTTATATCAAAACCCATCCCGGAACAAAAGTTGACTATGTCCATGGTATGGACAATCTACAGGCAATTTGTGACAAGGATCGCGATGCCATAGGCATCACGCTTCCTCCTCTTGCCAAAGCCGATTTATTTCCTTACGTTCTTAAAGAAGGCGTCTTACCCCGCAAATCCTTCTCAATGGGAGAAGCGGTGGAAAAACGATATTACTTTGAAAGCAAACTGATTGTCGCTTCAAAAATATAGAAAGGAGATTTCAATTACTATGAAACGTGTATACAACTTCTCAGCTGGTCCGGCAGTGTTACCCGAACCCGTATTATTAGAAGCCCAACAAGAGATGCTTAACTATCATGATTCTGGTATGTCAGTTATGGAAATGAGCCATCGTTCCAAAACTTATGAAGCCATTATCAAGGAAGCCGAGATGGATTTACGGACACTCTTGCATATTCCCGATAATTACAAGGTCCTCTTTTTACAAGGAGGCGGAACCCAACAATTTGCTATGGTGCCGATGAACTTAATGAAATCAAAAACAGCTGATTACATTATTACGGGAACCTGGTCGAAGAAAGCTTACAGTGAAGCTAAAATGTACGGTACCCCCGTATCAGTAGCTTCATCAGCGGACAAAAACTTTGCTTATGTGCCCGATTGTTCACAACTGAAGTTATCAGAAAACGCTGATTATCTTTACATGTGCGAAAACGAAACTATTAATGGAACCTTTATGCATAAGTTGCCCAACGCACAAGGAAAAGTTTTAGTATCTGACTCTTCATCGTGTTTCTTATCATATCCGATGGATGTGACCAAATTTGGTCTCATCTTTGCCGGCGCTCAAAAGAACGTTGGTCCAGCTGGAGTAACAATCGTCATCATCCGTGAAGATTTAATCACCGATGATGTCTTCCCCGGAACACCAACTATCTTACGTTACAAAATTCACTCCGAAAACGATTCAATGTACAATACTCCACCTTGTTATGGAATTTATATCTGTGGAAAAGTCTTTAAATGGCTGTTAAAAAATGGCGGACTTGAAGCTATGAAGAAAGTAAACGATCAAAAAGCCGAACTTCTTTATGGCATGCTCGATAATTCAAAATTATTCCATGGCATCGTTGCAAAAGCCGATCGTTCGATCATGAACGTGACCTTTACCGCCGGATCAGAAGAAATGGATGCCAAATTTGTTTCCGAAGCCAAAGCTGCCGGATACGATAACCTCAAAGGTCACCGTTCCGTTGGCGGTCTCCGGGCTTCCATCTATAATGCAATGCCATACGAAGGCGTTCGTTCATTAGTCGAATTCATGAAAGAATTCGAAACGAAAAATCGGTAAGGAGGCCATTATGAAAATAGCTTGCCTTAACAATATCTCACCAATTGGACTGGCAACTTTACCAACGCATTATCAAGTCGTTCCTAATGTCGTCGATGCCGATGCCATATTAGTCCGCAGTCAAAATATGCTTGATATGACCCTCCCGCCTTCAATTCTAGCTATTGCCAGAGCTGGAGCTGGAGTCAATAACATTCCTTTGGAAAAGTGCGCTGATTTAGGAATCGTCGTCTTTAACACCCCAGGAGCTAATGCTAATGGTGTTAAAGAACTGGTTATTGCCGGCATGCTATTAGCATCCCGCGATATTTATCATGGTATTCAATGGGTTGAGGCCAACAAAACCGATCCCGACATTCAAAAGACCATTGAAAAAGCGAAAGCTCAATTTGTCGGCACGGAAATTTTGGGAAAAAAACTTGGTGTCATCGGCCTTGGAGCGATTGGTGTTTTAGTCGCCAACGCTGCCGTTGGCCTAGGTATGACGGTTTATGGAGCCGATCCCTTTATCTCCGAAACTAACAAACAAAAATTATTGCCAGCCGTAAATCTAGTCACAAACGACCAGATTTATGCCGAATGTGATTTCGTCACCATTCATGTTCCTGCCCTCCCAGAGACCAAAGGCATGTTCAATGTCGACGTTTTCGCGAAAATGAAAGATGGCAGTGTCCTTTTGAACTTTGCTCGCGATATTTTAGTCAACGATAATGATTTAAAAGCTGCTTTAGAAATTGGCAAGATTCGTCGTTATGTGACTGACTTCCCCAATGCCAAAACCGCTAATATGGATGGAGTCATCACTATTCCCCACTTGGGAGCTTCCACGGAAGAATCCGAAGATAATTGTGCCATCATGGCAGTGAAACAAATCGTTGATTATATTGATAATGGCAATATCGTCAATTCGGTCAACTTCCCATCTGTCGATGCGGGTATCAGTACTTCCCAAGGCCGACTCGTCATTCTGTATAAGAATGTCGAAGATATGGTTAAAATCGTCAATGAGGCTATCGCTGTCTATGTTTCTGACAATTCTCCTAAAATCGAAGCCCTTGTCAATAAAACCAAAGGTGCTTATGGGGCAATGATTGTTGATTTAAATGTCCCGGCTCGTTTTAGTATCCAACAGAAACTAGCAACTATCGAAGGTGTCATCGCTGTCCGATTAGTAAAATAACCCAAATATTTATTTTTCCAGACTCCCGCCATTATGGCGGGAGTTTTATTGGGGAATAAAATGCTTGCATTATTGACCGAATAATATTAAAATATACTAGAGATTTGAATGGAGGATTTGTATGAGAACCCAAGTTATTCTAAAGTGCTCAGAGTGTAAGTCAGAAAACTACACAATGACAAAGAATAAAAAATTGCACCCTGACCGTCAAGACATCAAGAAATATTGCCCACAGTGTCAAAAAGAAACCATCCATAAAGAAAAAAAATAACTTCATAATATGAAGTTTTTTTCTTATTTAAGTAAAGATTTATTTCATCGACAATCGATGTAATTGCCGATTTATGATATAATTAAAAATGAGGAGTTGAGATGATGAAAAAATACCTAATCGGAATTGATGTTGGGGGAACCGCCATCAAAATTGGTCAATTTGATTTAGCAGGAGTCATGATAAACAAGTGGGACCTTCCGACCAATAAAACTGATTGTGGACAGCACATTTTACCAGAGATCTCTCATTTCCTGAATGAAAATATCAACCTTGAAGAAGTAAAGGGCATCGGTTTTGGAGTGCCCGGACCGGTAACGGCAGGAGTAATTAAAAACGGAGTAAACCTTGGCTGGGATACCATCGATGTGGTTGGCGAATTTTCCAAACTACTAACCAATAAGGATATTATTGTCAAAGTCTCCAATGATGCCAATGTCGCTGCTGCTGGTGAAACATTTTGCGGTGCGGCACAGGGCTATCAAAATGTGTGTTTATTTACCATTGGTACCGGAGTTGGCGGGGGTATCATAATTATGGGAAAACTGATTGATGGTCATGATGGCATGGGTGGCGAAGTTGGACACATGCTTGTCGATCAAAAACGTCGCTTTCTATGTAATTGTGGCAAAAGCGGCTGCCTGGAAACGGTTGCCTCCGCAACCGGAATTATCAACCTAGCCAAATTGTACCGCATTGAAGATCCAACCAGTAAACTAAATCGCTATGATCGATTAAGCGCCAAAATGGTATTTGATTTTGCCAAAAAGGGTGATCGTATTGCTTTAAGAGTTGTCGATGAAGCAACCAATTATCTTGCGTATGCCTTCTCATTAGTAACTTTAGTGGTTAATCCCGACATATTTGTTATCGGTGGTGGAGTATCATATGCTGGTCAGTTTCTGATAGATAAAATCGAATCACAATACTATCAGTATGTTACGCCATTTATCTCGCATGCAAAATTTGCTTTAGCTCAGCTTGGGAACGAAGCTGGCATGTATGGCGCAGCGTATCAGGTGCGCTAATGAAACCAGTTACTTTTAGTCAAAATATAGCTAATCAGAACAGTTATTTAATCACATATAAAAACAAGGCACTCGTGATTGATCCTGGATTCAACGGTGAGGCGATTTTAACGACGATTGCCAAGAAGCAATTACTACTAGAAATGGTATTAATTACTCATGGTCATTATGACCATCTTCGCGATGTCAGACTCTTGGCAACCAAACATGATTTTTTATTAGTCATTCATGCGGATGATTATCCCAATTTGGTGGATACCTCTTTAAACTACGCCACTAGTTTTAATGGATCGTTTCAAATCAAACAAAGCCAACGAGTTTTACAAGTCAAAGACAATGAGACCATCGCATTTGGAACGGGAAACATAACGGTATTACATACGCCCGGGCATACCCGCGGCAGTGTTTGTTACTTAATCGATGGCACCTTATTTTCCGGAGACACTTTGTTTTGTGGGGATGCCGGCCGTACCGATTTGGCGGGTGGTAATCCGAAAATGATGAAAGAATCTTTGATTCGGCTTTTTCACGGACTTACCAATGAAACCATTGTTTATCCAGGTCATGAAGAGATGACCTCTATTGGAGCGGAACGCGGACATTACTTATTCTTATCGCATCGCTAGATTTTGTCACAGTCAACAGTGTATAGAAGATGTCGATAAATAAAAAATGACCAGTTTTGGCTATATATACTAAATGGAGGAAGAATCGTGCAAACAATTCTTCCTTTATGCATTTCTGTACTAAACCGGATATTGGCATTGACGTTGAAAAATGAATCGAAGTAACGTATAATAAAGAAGAACTTATCCATACGATTAACTGGGTTTTTCTACTCGGATGATATTTAGTTTATATAGTTTCGACAGATTGGGAGGGAAAATATGACATCATATCAGATATTTGCTGACTTGATTCGAAATGCGATTTTACTGTTTGCCATTGTTTTAGCCTATGGAACCCTCAATTTGCGGCCAATCCAGGCTAAAAACTGGCAAAAAATTGTTTTGGGTATCGTAATTGGTGGGTTTGCTATCTTGATTATGCTTAATCCATGGCAAATGGGTCCGGGGTTAATTTTTGATACGCGGAGTGTGTTAATTAGTGTGACTGCTGCTTTTTTCTCACCGTTGACCTCTATCATCGCCATGGTAATCGGAATTGTGTTTCGAATTTCGATTGGGGGAACGGGAATATATGCAGGCGTAGGCACGTATGTCGTATCAACTGCGATTGGTCTTGCTTGGTATTATGTGCGCAAAAGACGTTTGAATCAAATGACACAGCGGTCCCGTCAAGTCAAAATTTTTGGGGAGTTTTTCCTTTTTGGTGTTGTAGTTCACATTGGTGTTTTATTATGCCAATTATTCCTGATTTTCCCGTTGTGGAACGGATTGGAAATAATCCAAAAAATCTGGTTCCCCTTTTTAGTAATTTATCCGATTGTCACCGGAGTATTAGCATTAACATTTATCAATTTGACCGACCGGTTAGATTTCTTTACAAACATAAAACAAATGCAACGACTCTTACAAGCTTCAATTGATAGTCCCTGTTCGGTTGCGATATTTGCCGTGGATAAAAACATCCGCTTTTTAGTTATCAATAATTATTTTCGTGAGATGATTAAACAACAACATAATTTTGACATTAAAGTTGGCGATAATGCCAAAGATCTCTTTGCCAATATGGATTATGATGACCTCGGTACTGGCATCCAAAAAGCCATTAATGGTGAATCATCATCATTGATATCTTTGCATCAATCCCAAGGGAATACGTTTTACCTTCGCTGTCTTTTCGGGCCGATATTTGATGATAAAAGTAAAATCATCGGAGCTACCGTTTTTTGCGAAGACGTCTCTGAAGATATCAAAAAAACCAAAGAAAATCTTTATCTGTCCTATCATGATTATTTGACAGGACTAAAGAATCGACGCTACTATGGTGAGATGATCATCAAGATTGATAAACAAAGCATTGTCCCTGTTTCTGTGGCAATGGCGGATATTAATGGTTTAAAAATCACCAACGATGCTTTCGGACATGCGACCGGTGATCAGTTGCTATTACAAGTATCGAAATTGATGACCGATGGCTTTGGCGATAAAGGTGTCGTTTGTCGAATTGGTGGCGATGAATTCGTCATTATTATGGAACATATTGAACTTGAGGAAGCCAACGCATTGGTTAATCAAGTCAAAACGGAAATGGATCAAATTTCCATCTTTGGTTTAGAAATCTCAGTGGCTTTTGGAACAGCGTGCAAAACCGGCAATGAAAAAATGGCTTCGATTATTAGAATGGCAGAAGCAGAGATGTACAATAAAAAGTTATATGAAATTTCTAGTCAACGAGCCGAATCAATTAAAACAATTTTAAATACCTTATATGTTAAAAACCCGCGCGAAGAATTGCATTCTCGCCGGGTTAGTGAATTATCAGTTTGGATTGGCAATATTTATCAGCTAAGCAAAGATGAAATAAATGTGTTACGAATGATTGCTAATCTTCATGACATTGGTAAAATCGCCATTGATGAGGCAATTTTGAATAAACCAGATAAGCTAACCCAAGATGAGTGGGAAATTATAAAACGTCATCCGGAAATCGGATACCGAATTTTGGCTTCCGCGAGCGAATATGTCGATATCTCAGGAGTAATTCTTGCTCATCACGAACGCTGGGATGGCAAAGGTTATCCCAAAGGTATTCAAGGCGAAGAAATCCCCTGGCGAGCAAGAATCATTGCCATAGCCGATGCTTTTGACGCCATGACCAGCCCGCGGGCTTATCGAAAAACAATGTCTAGCGTCGAGGCAATTGATGAGATTGAGAGATGTTCGGGAACGCAATTTGATCCTGATATTGCTAATCGGTTCGTTACCGAAATGCGGAAACAATTATAATAATTAATATTGAAAAGGTCGGCATCTCCATTGACGGAGTTGCCGAACTTTTTTTCATGAACAGATAAAGACAACCGCGGTGATGATAACAATATAAATACCACAAACTAATGAATAGGTTTTAATATAGGTTTTACCTTGATTGGGAAAATCTTTTTGCACGAATTTAAATGCGATTAAACTGGCTAAAGAAGCAATAAGTGTTCCCATGGAACCGACATTTACTCCTTGCAATAATGGTTTCCAATAACATGAGTCAGTAAAAGTTGACAACAAAATCGAAGCCGGGACATTTGATATCAACTGACTGGTAAAAAGCCCTGTGAAATATACCGAAGTATCAGAATTTAAGACGTTGGCAATCGCTGCGATTACGGATGTCATGTGACTTAGATTCCCGGTAAAGATAAAAAAACAAATAAAAGTCAAAAGCAATGGATAATCAACTTTTTTAAGTAAATGCCGACAAAAGCTAATTACCATAACTGCCGTAATTCCTAACGCCCAAAGTTCTGGTATAATTTTCAATACACATAGCAAGGCATTGACGAAAATCACCACATAAATAATCAATTTTTTACCCGCCACTTTGGGAGCGATTATAATGGGTTCACAAGTGACGTTAGGGACCAATGCCACCGTCGTGCCAATCAACAGTAGAAACCCAGTGATGGTAATTGGTGCCATTGCCAGTACAAACTGTCCAAAAGGAATGTCATAATACGCATATAAATAGATATTTTGTGGATCACCCATCGGGGTTAAAGCACTGCCTAAATTAGCAGCGATGGTCTGGAGAATAACAATAATCAATGCATATCGTTGTTGCTTAGTTTGGTTGGTGATTATTAAAGTAAAAGGAACGAGAGTTAAAAGTACAGCATCATTGGTTACCCACATTCCTAAGAAAAACGAAGCTAAAATGATGACCAAAGCAATCCATTTAATCGAATAAAATTTAGCTACAAGCTTCATGGCGATAAAGTTAAACAGGTTGCATTCTGCCATACCCGCCACCGCCACCATTAACGAAAACATTATGATGAGTACCTTATAATTGATATAGCCAAAATAGGCGCTTGATGGCAAAATGATAAAGCACGAAACAATCGCCAAAATTAAGGCAATGATGAAGACTTTATCTTTCCAAAAGTAGTTAATAAACTTTGTCATAGGTCGCCATTTCCAAGGAGATGAATAATCTCGATGATATTATACTACAAATCATTAAAAATACAACAACGTGTAACGGTGGAAATAGGGTCAAATGGGGACAAATTGAGTCTTTTATAAATAATTATCCAAAATTAGCACTCTATGCTTGACTTTGCTAAAAGGGTTGTGTATAATATTGTTAGCATTCAAAAAGACGGAGTGCTAAGGGAGTGATCATCTTGCTAAATGAACGACAAGAACTAGTCCTCAAATTAATCATCGAAGAATATGTTCGGACGGCTGAACCCGTCGGGAGTCGGTCATTATCCAAATTCATGGATGTCTCCCCCGCCACCATTCGCAATGAGATGTCAGATCTTGAAGATTTAGGTTTTTTAGAAAAGACACACACATCAAGTGGACGTATCCCTTCAGAAAAAGGATATCGATATTATATTGAAACAATCCTTTTGAATGCCTCTGATGATCCTAATGCCTACACCGAATTTGATTCGTTGTTTGAAAATCAGGAAATTGAACGTGAACAATTGATTAAAGAAGCCATCGATTTATTAAGTCAAGTGACCAATTGTACGGCAATCTCTTTGGGCCCAAACGCCTTTAATTCGCGAGTTAAAAAAGTGCAGTTAATTCCCTTAACCGTTACTTCAGCACTCGTTGTGGTTATTACTAACCTTGGTCATGTTGAATCCAAACAGATTAAAATTTCTGAGGATATGGAAATAAACGAGTTGGTAAAAGTGATTGACTTACTAAATGAAATCCTCGTTGACACGCCGATTTCTCAAGTCTCAGAAAAACTGCATTACGAAATTCAGCATCAACAAATCAAAGAATTATTAAAATATCGCGAAACAATCGTTGATTCATTCATTGAAGCCTTTCAGAAATTTGCGCAAACAAAATATTATCTTACCGGGCAATCAAATATGCTTTATCAACCGGAATTTAACGATATTCGCAAACTCCGTGAATTTCTTAACACCATTGAAAACAACGATATATTCAAATTAGTCGAAACCAATTCCGATGGTGTCTCAGTCAAGATTGGCACCGAAAACCTGGTAACATCAATGCAAGACTGTACCGTAGTATCCGCAACCTACAATACCGATGAAGGTGAAAAAGGAACCATCTCGGTTGTTGGCCCCACACGGATGCAATATCGGAAGATTATTCCATTAATCCGGTATATCGTAAAGCATATTTCCAAACTATATGAAGATAAATAAGGAGCTCATGTATAATGACTAAAGACAAAGACGAAAAAATGAAGCCAGATGCAAAACAACAAACACCTGAACCCGCCACAAAAATCCCGACTCTTGACGAGCAAATCGAGACTTTATCGCAAGAACTTGCGGATATCAAAGATAAATACCTACGCGCCTTAGCCGAAATGGAAAACTTCAAAAAACGCAACAGCGACGAGTTACATCGGGAAAAACGGTACGCTTCCATGCCGGTTTGTGACAAACTAATTGATCAACTCGAAATCTTTGATCAGGCACTAAATGTTCAAACAGAAGATTCCAATTTTAAGAACTTTCTTTATGGTTTTAAAATGATAAAAGATATGATTTATGCGGTTTTAGTCGAAGAAGGTGTCAGTCAGATAGACATCCAGATCGGCGATGGTTTCGATCCTACCATCTCCCACGCTGTCGACAAAACCCAAGATGCTGACAAAAACGATAATGTTGTTGTCAAAATCGTTAAAAAAGGTTACAAATACAAGGATCGTTTATTACGACCAGCGATGGTCGTCATCAACTTGAAACCAATCGAGTCAGAAGCGGAAACCGCTACTGACAACACCAAATTCGATAGTAATATCGCTTAATCCACAGGAGGATACCATTATGAACAAAGTCATCGGAATCGATTTAGGAACCACCAATTCATGCGTTGCCGTCATGGAAGGCAAAGAAGCCAAAGTTATAAACAATTTAGACGGTAACCGGACAACCCCATCCGTTGTCGCTTTCAAAGACGATCAGATTCAAGTCGGCGAAGTCGCCAAACGGCAAGTTATCACTAACCCCAATACTGTTTATTCAATTAAACGGAAAATGGGAACCAACGCCAAAATTAACATCAATGGCAAAGATTATACCCCTCAAGAAATCTCCGCGATGATTTTACGTAACTTAAAAGAATCAGCGGAAGCATATCTGGGCGAAAAAGTCACGGAAGCGGTCATCACCGTCCCGGCGTATTTTAACGATGCTCAGCGGCAAGCCACTAAAGATGCCGGCAAAATCGCCGGACTCGATGTAAAACGGATTATCAATGAACCGACAGCCTCGGCTTTAGCCTATGGCATTGATAAGAAAGATAAAGAACAAACCGTTCTTGTTTATGACTTCGGCGGCGGCACCTTCGATGTTTCGATTCTTGATCTCGCCGATGGTACTTTTGAAGTCATCGCCACCAATGGTGACAACCGTTTAGGCGGCGACGATCTTGACCAGCGGATTGTTGAATGGTTGACCGCTGAATTTAAAAAAGAAACCGGTGTCGATCTTGCGGCCGACAAAATGGCATTACAAAGACTTCGCGATGCTTCCGAAAAAGCTAAAAAAGAATTATCTTCAATCACGTCTACACAGATTTCCTTGCCGTTTATCTCCATGACGGCTAATGGACCAGTCCATCTCGAAAAAACGCTCACACGGGCTAAATTCAACGAATTAACCGAAGATTTAGTTAATCGGACCATCGAACCAGTACGCAAAGCGCTATCCGATGCCAAAATGACCGCAAAAGATATCGATCAAGTACTTTTGGTCGGCGGCTCAACACGGATTCCTGCTGTTCAAGATGTTGTCCGAAAAATTCTTGGCAAAGAACCAAATCGTTCCATCAATCCCGACGAAGTCGTCGCGATGGGGGCAGCGATTCAAGCAGGTGTGTTAGTCGGTGAAGTCAAAGATGTTTTATTACTTGACGTTACCCCTCTATCCCTAGGAATCGAAACACTGGGTGGTGTTTTCACAAAACTGATTGACCGTAACACTACGATTCCAACGGCTAAATCCCAAATTTTCTCCACCGCAGCCGATAGTCAAACTACAGTTGATATCCATGTTCTCCAAGGCGAACGTTCAATGGCTAAGGATAATAAGACTTTGGGTCATTTCCAATTAAGTGACATTCCGGTTGCACCTCGTGGTGTTCCGCAAATCGAAGTTAAATTTGACATCGATGCCAACGGCATCGTCAATGTTTCCGCTAAAAACGTCGCCACCGGCAAAGCTAATTCGATCACTATTCAAAGTGGTTCCGCATTAACGGAAGCAGAAATCGAACGGATGGTCAAGGAAGCGGAAGTAAACGCCGATGCCGATAAGAAACAACGTGAAGAAGTTGATCTACGTAACGAGGCCGATCAAATGATCTTCTTAGCTAATAAATCGATTAAAGATTTAGGCGACAAAGTCACCGATAAAGAAAAAACCGAAACCGAAGCCAAGATTAAAGAACTGGAAAAAGCATTAAAAGGAACCGATTTAGAAAAAATTAAAAAGGCAAAAGCCGACTTAGAAAAAACCGCTCAAGCTTTAGCGGAACGAGTATATAAAGAACAGGCCAATCAACAAAAACCTGGCGATGATGGCCAAAACAATGGCGGCACACAAAATGGATCATCGGATGCCGGGGGCAATGATGATACTGTCTTCGACGCTGATTATAAAGAAGTATAAGACTAACAATATTTTCACAAAAAGCAGGAATCCTGCTTTTTGTCTTGTTTACTGAGGTGATGAAATGGACAAACGCGATTACTACGAAGTACTCGGAATCAATCGGTCAGCGACCGAAGACGATATCAAGAAAGCCTATCGATCATTAGCCAAAAAATATCATCCTGATGTCTCGACTGAAAAAAACGCCGAAGCCAAATTTAAAGAAGTCCAAGAAGCTTACGAAGTCCTTTCGGACTCCGGAAAACGGACTCAATACGATCAGTTTGGGCACGCTGCTTTTGATCAGACTCGTGGTCAGGGTTTCCAAGGAGCGGGATTTGAAGGTTTTGATTTCGGAGATATTTTTTCCGCCTTTTTCGGAGGCGGTGCCCGTGGTCAAACTCAAGCCAACCGGGCACGACCACGAAAAGGCGCTGATATTCAACGCCGAATGACAATTTCCTTTGAAGAATCGATTTTTGGCAAACGCGAAACCTTAAAAGTGCCAGCTTATGACGAATGCCCAAGTTGCCATGGTACGGGAGCCAAATCACCATCGGACATTAAAATTTGTTCGAAATGTCGCGGTACCGGTGAAGTGACAGTGGAATCGCAAACTTTGTTTGGCCGAACCCAAACGCGGACAACTTGTCCAAATTGTCGGGGAACGGGCAAAGAAATCATTAATAAATGTCCAACCTGTGGCGGCGATGGCCGCATTAAAGTCAATAAGGATGTTGAAATTCGGGTTCCAGAAGGCATCGAAACCGGACAACAAATCCGCATCGAAGGATTTGGAAACAAAGGCATGTTTGGTGGACCTAATGGGGATTTATATATTGTTTTCGACGTTACTCCATCGGATATATTTACGCGTGAAGGTGATGATATCGTCATTACGATGCCAATCTCTTTTTCCCAAGCCGCTTTAGGTGCTGAAATTGAAGTGCCCACGGTTTATGGTAAAGTATTGCTAAAAATACCAGCTGGAACGCAAAGCAATGCTAAATTCAGAATTCGGGAAAAAGGTGCCACTAATGTTCGTAGCAAAGTCAAAGGTGATCAACACGTTATCATTTCCGTAATCACCCCACAACGCTTATCATATGAACAAAAGAAATTATTTGAAGAACTCGCTAAGGTAGAAGATGCCACTGCCAACAAATCGGCATGGGAGCGATTCAAAGCCAACTTCATTAAAAGTAAAAAACCAAGTGCTTAATATATTAAGAGACGATCGTTTCCACGACCGTCTCTTTTTTATTCGTTGTTTGGGATTTCTGGTATTGGTAGTGGCTCAAAACTGAAACCGAGTGTTTCTTCAACTTTCATCGAGAAACATAAACCCCGGGCTTCGGTGGTGACTCCATATTTAGTCGTCATCGCTTTCATCAATCCCAGCCGTTGTTCCTCCAAACAAACAATCATTAATATGTCTTTTTCTGGATGAATTGTAATGCCAAAAAATTTGGCTTTTTCGGTCGATACTGAACTGCGTCCGTGAATAATGGTGCCCCCGCGAGCTCCCGCTTTTCTTGCCTCTGCCATTGCCTCATAGGCAAAGCCATGATTACAAATGAAAAAGATTACTTCTTTATTGATTTCCATGATGGTTTCCTCCCAGTGTTTCGGTAATTAGACCATATCCGGCCTTTGAAATCGCATTGATGGGAATAGCGAAAGTTACTCCCATACCATGTTTTAAAAAATCCAATTGTGCTTTTAATTGAGCGAAGATGGGCGCGATATCATAATCTTCAACCATACTAAAGATGACACTACGTTCTGTTTCTCCTAAAGAGAGATACTCTAGTATTTCTGATGTGGCTGTGCCACTTCCTAATATTGAAGTTTGATAATCAATCGTTTTTCCCCCGATAATCGCTGCTATTTCGTCAGTATATGCTCTTGGGACAATTGTAACTAGTAGCTTCATGATTTCACCTCACTGATTTCCATGATTTCATCGTCTGGTTGCATAATATTAATATCTTTCATTTTCCCTTTATATATCAAACCTAATAACTGAATCGTAATTAGGGGTGCCATTGCTACAAATGCCACCAGACCAAACGCATCGGTCAATATATTTGTGCCAATCGCTGCGGAGGCACCTAAAGCATATGGCATTAGAAACGCTGAGGTCATCGCTCCAGAGACAGCGCCGCCGGCATCAAAAGCGATTGCTGAAAAAATCTTTGGTGTTAAAAATGATAAGATAATTGTCAATGTGTATCCGGGAATTAAGATCCACCAGATACTAATACCGGTGATTACTCTTAGGCATGCTAGTCCAATGGCTATTGAGACACCAATTGACAAAGCAACCATCATTAGTTTTCGCGAAATAGCACCAGCGCTCACATCTTCAACTTGACGGTTGAGGGCAACAACCGAAGGTTCAGCGGCCACAACCGTAAAACCAAATAGCATTCCTAAAGGGATGAGGAGCCATTGGAAATCAGTAGCCCCAAAGTAAGATCCAATCATCGTGCCAATTTTAACCAATCCAGCGCTCGCACCCGTTAAAAACAGTACCAAACCGACATATGTGTATCCAAAGGCAATGCCGATTTTAATCACCCGCTTGCGGTTTAAACGAAACGTAAATAACTGAAAAACAGTGAAGAACAACACAAAAGGTAATATGGCGATTGCCATTTTATACAGGTTTTGTAAAAAATATCCAATGAATGTAGTCGAAGTGTCAGATATAGGTATTGTCGATTGAGAAAAGATGCCTAAAATCAATACAGCCATAATTGGACCGATTGAGGCAATGCCCACGAGTCCGAAACTGTCTTCATCCGAACTTCGATCACCTCTGGCTTTTGAAATGCCAAAGCCTAAAGAAATGATAAATGGCACCGCCATTGCGCCGGTGGTGACACCGCCGGCGTCAAAGGCAACCGGGATAAAACCAGAATCAAACCAGATGGCAACCAAACCGGCAATCAAAAACAAGATAAGGTACGAAATCGTAAAAATAAGTGGCAATTTATGTTGCGTTAAAATCCGAACCAGGCCGATGACAATAAAGAGACCGACCCCCAAAGCAACTACGATGATTAACAATGGTTGAGAAATTACGCTTTTGAATTGATCGGCTAAAACCCATAAAGCCGGCTCAGCGATGGTAATCAGAAAGCCTACTAAGAAAGCTACTAAGATAAAAACCCATAATTTACGGCGTTTGACTATGTATTCGCCAATAGATTCAGCAATTGTCACCGTGGATGAATATGACCCGATGGCAAATAACGCTAAACCGATTATTAACATGAAGTCACCAATTAGAAAATTAAAAATGGTATGTCCATCAATGCCAATAAGGATGCTGATGAATAAAATTATGATTGAAATCGGTAAAACTGCTTTTATGGATTCATAGATTTTTCCCCAAAGCATTTTCATGCCCAAATTCATCCCTCCCATCAGCTTCTTTATTCTTTATTTTACATCATTGACCAGCATTATTCAATTGCATCGCCAATTCTTGAATAATGTTTATTTAGGTTGATATATCCCCCTGCTTTGCGCTATTTTAAATGCTAAAGTAACAGCTAAACAATTTCTGGAAATATTTGTTTACAATGAATCGCAAATCCATTATAATATAATCAGATTATGTATAAACTGAATATATATAAACACGTTATATATAGAAGGGAGTGATATGATGATTAACTCAGGCGAGTATATTCGCGGATTTACCGAATATATCATTCTTTCCATTCTAACTAAGTTTGACAGTTATGGATATGAAATTTCAAAAATCATCGAGACCGTCTCGGATCGCAATTTTATGCTATCGGATGCCACGATGTATTTTGCATTGAAACGACTGGTTGATGATGGCAAAATCATTTCCTATTCAGAAAAGAATAAGAAGGGCATGACCCGAAAATATTATCAAATCACTCCGGAGGGAAAAACCGCTCTCAAAGAATTTCGGAAAGATTGGATTTTAATCGATAACAATCTCAATAGTTTGGTTGGAGGTGGTTTCGATTATTACCGCGATAATTAATATGCAATCACCAAGAAACCTACTTAAGGAGATTACCTATGGAAATATATAAATTGATACCAACAAACTTCTTTGCCATTCTAAACTGTAAAAATCAAGAAATATATGTCCGATGCCTTGCTGAGATATTTAAAACCTATGAACAAGGATCCATTTTGGGAATGGAGAAAAGTATTGCTCATCAGGTCGTTTGTGATGTGCTTGAGACAATGCCGGCCGATACTATCATTGAAGGCGATGAAGAACTTATCGATGTCCGTGGGAAAGCAAGTGCTATTTTACGCCGTTTTGAAGAATGTGGTTGGATTGACATTGATGTAAGCAACGATTACGTTGAGATTATGAATTTCCGAGATTACGCCATTACCATTATCCAAGCCTTAAATAACATCAGTCAAGATACTTTCTACGGATACGGTGATGATTCCCATGAATTCCGTGGCTATATTTATACCGTATATACACTTTTAACGACAGAGAATCCCGAATTTGCGATGGTTCTTGACCAAGTGTACAAAAACACCATTGCCTTTGTTCGGGAAATTCGTAAATTGGATTCACGGCTTAAGTTTTATATCAAAACCATTCTTGATAACAATGAAATCCGGGATTTAATCAGTTTACTGGTAAATTATAAGGTTGAGTTAGTTGATCAAGCCTATTATCGACTTAAAACCAGTGATAATGTTAATAAATACAAACTTGAGATCATCAAACGCATGGAAGAATACCAAAGCAACGATGTTATCATGGATTTGATAGCTAAAGATTATATGCTTCAGTCCAATAATAATTATGAATTGGCCAAAGCCCGAGCTAATAAAAAAGTCGATGATATCATCGACATATATAATTCACTGGCCCGAATTATTGATGAAATTGACAATAAAAATAAAATTTATGTTAATTCGACAATCGCCAAGATTAAATTCTTATTGAACGATGATGAAAACGTAATTGGCAAATTGACATCAATCTTAAAATTTACTGGCAATAGTATCAAAAAATACAAAACCGATCAAGCATTAAAGACTATCAGTCCGTTGTTTAATATCCGGACCCATCGGATTATAAACAATAATTCACTCTTTACCCCACGAGGCATCTATTGGCATGCGGAATCACAATTCCTCTTAGAAAACGATATTACGCCTAGCGATGCCATGCAAGAAGCCTTCTACAAGGAATTTGAAACGGATTTTTCCGAGGATGTTATCAAAAAATATTTAAATCATGTTTTTGAAAAGCAAAATTTAATAAAAGCCTCAGAGTTACTGACCACTGATTTAAGCGACGAAGCAGTATTAAGACTGCTATATATTCTCGTTTACTCCGGCGAAGAAATGAATTACTTTATTTTGCCTTTGCCCACAACCATCAAACATAACCGCTTCGACATGAACGACTTCCAGATTATAAGGGGGAACAGACCATGATACTAGAAAATTTTGATCAGCTTTCCAATCCACAAAAGGCCATGTTTGCCGATACGTGTAATAAGTTATTAGCTTGCGCCTTTTTGGCAAAAGACAAAAAAGATAATAAAGAGTTATACTATTTTGTCCTTAGCTTTAAGAACTATTTCGATGAATATTTCGGCATCATTGGATATGAACTGTTTCTCGACCGCGAACGCGGAGCGATTCAACTGGTTTCGGCTGAGAATACAAACTTGCTTAAACTAAAAAAAGATGAATCATTGGTTTTATTAATCCTCAGGATTTTGTATCACCAACATCTTGTCCAAACATCGATCAACGATAATGTCATCATTACCGTTGATGAAATCCATCAAAAATACGATTCATTAGAACTTAAAAAGAAAATTAACAAAACCGATTTGGTTGCCATCATTCGTCTTTACCGTCGTTACAATCTTGTCGAGCCGCTGGGGGATATTACTCAAGGTAACACCAGAATCGTCGTCTACCCAACCATCCTGATGGCTATCAACACGCAAACCATCAATGATGTCGTCGATAGTCTCAATCGGATTGTGAGCCAACAAGGAGGTAAAGATAATGAAGAAGCTGTCTAAAATCAGACTTATCAATTGGCATTTCTTCGCCAATGAGACCATTAATATCAAGAATAATACATTAATTACCGGACAAAACGCTACCGGCAAATCAACCATCGTTGATGCCGTTGCGTTTGTCATAACCGCAGGGGATCAAATCTTTAACCTTGCCGCTAACGAAAAAAGCAAACGCGATTTACGGGGTTATGTAAAATGTAAATTAGGAATTGATAACCAAGAATATCTCCGCGTTGGCGATGTCAGTGGTCATGTCGCTTTAGAATTCTATGATGAGAAGACCAAAAAATATTTCACTGTCGGTACCGTTATTGATGTATTCGGTGATGTATTACCACCCAAAGTCATCTTCTATCATGTCGATGCCGCGATCACTGAAAACTTGTTTATTGATGATGAAAACCGGATTTTGACAACGTTAAATTTCAAAAAATCACGTGTAGCCGATGATATTTATCTAACACGTCGCGAAGCAAAATTAGCTTTTCGCTCCAAATTCGGTTCGATTAACGAAACATATTTTTCGCTATTACCAAAAGCCTTAGCTTTTAAACCAATTACCGATGTTAAAGACTTCATGTATCACTACCTCCTCGAAGAGAAAACTCTCGATGTTGAATCGATCAAAGAGTCCATTCATTCCTATCGTGATTTAGAAGCAACACTAAAGGTCATCAAACAAAAAGTTGCTGATCTGCAAGATATGAAACTTACATATGAAGAGATTCAGAAGAATCAAGATCAAAAGCGGTTTTATGAATATCTGTTAAAACTCATTGAACTTGAGAATACGAAACATCAGATTATTGCTAAGTCAAAACAACTGGAAAAAATGGCAATTGCTTCCGATCGCTACAAAAAAGAGATTGCCGAACTCGATCAACAAATCGAAGCGGCTGATGATCGTGGCAAAGAAATTTATGCCATGATGTCCACCGATGAGACTTTTAAGGCCAGTGAACTATTTGACCGCGATATCTCCGCAATGACCACCAAAATCGAAGATCAAAAAGAACTGGTTCGCTACTATATGCAACGGGTTACGAAATTAAAACCGCTGATTGCGGATTTAAAGCAAGAATATCCCGATAAAATCTATGATGAATTAGCAAAGATTGATTTCGCAAACATTACCTCTGAAAATGTTGATAAAGTTAAATTTACCTTGGTGGAAATTGACAAGACCCTTCGCTTAAAAATCGAAGCTAACATGAAACAACTAGGCAAAGCCGAACAAGATAAACAGGCTTTATTGCAGGAAATAAACGAAATTTACTTAACTTTAAAAGATTTAGAAAACCATAAACTTAAATACAATCCGATGATTAAGAACTTGCAAGCTAAGATCATTGAAGGCGTTTCTCAGCGCTATGGCGTTACGATTTCCGTTCACATCTTAGCTGAACTCTTAGAAGTAACTGATCCAAAATGGCAAGATACTGTTGAAGACTATCTTGGGCCCCAACGGTTTAATCTCATTGTTGAACCCAGATACTTTGATGAAGCATTACAAATCTTTAATCGCCTCAAAAATCAAGTGAATGTGTATGGCATCGGCTTGGTAAACACCAAGAAAATATCTCAGTTTACTAATAGTCAACCCAACAGTTTAGCCACCATAATTGATGCTGAAAATGTCGATGCGCGCCATTATATCAATATGACTTGTGGTAATCTAATTATGGTCAACGATGTCACCGAACTTGAGAATTATTCGCAAGCAATAACCCAAGAAGGCGTCGTTTACCGCAGTTATACCGTCCGCACTCTAAATAAAAATACCGATAAGCCGTTCATTGGCAAACATGCTCAAGAGAATCAGCTTGAGAAATGGCGTCAAATGGCGATTACATCAAAAGATGAATATACTAAGGTAAGTGATAAAATAAACCAATTGAATGAGGAAAACGACTTAATTGGTCAGATGAATTTAAAACAAATAATTGAAACTTGTGCTTGCAACGCTATTCTCTATTCATATGCCAAACAAATGGATGCTTTTAAAACCAAAAAAGCTAATTTACCAACGCAAAGTATTACTGAATTGCGGATTGAGTATGAGCATACTAAAGATGAAATCAGAAGCTTAAATAACAATAAACGACGGCTGTATGAAGAAACCGGCAAGGTTCGTTCCGACGAAGTGAAAACCAATGAGGAAATCTTAGTGTTTGAAGATCGATTAAAAGTTATTATCGAGCAAATGAAAGAACTTGCCAACGGCTCACTTACTGTTGAACAAGAAGCTTATAATCTATACAACCAAGAAATCGCTACTGCAAAAGATCCACTTAAAGTGGAAAATGATTACCGTAAACGGATTGAGACTGAACTCTTGCATCTGACAAACCTTGAAGATGCGTTACGGGGAAAACAATTTAAATATGTCAACACTTTCAACCTTGGATATCCGTTTGGCTATGAACACATGAACTTCTATTTGGATGAACTTAACAAGCTGATAAAATCGGAACTGGTCAAATATGAAAGCAAAGTCCGAGAAGCACGCGAAGCGGCGGAAAAACTCTTTAAAGAAGATTTCATCGCTAAGCTGCGCAGCTATATTGTTGCCGCGCAAGATGAAATCGGCAAGATTAACACCACTTTAAAAGCAATCCATTTTGGGGAAGATACCTATGAATTTATCTTCCCAAAGAGTAAGGAATATGCTGACTACTATGATATGGTTCTTTCCGATGATTCCTTAAAAACTGGTGGTGAAATCTTTAATTATGATTTCGAAATGAAATATGAGCGGCAATTAGAAGAACTATTTATTAATTTAGCCGCTGATGAAGTCAATTCCAATGGGGCAATCAATAAGTTCACCGATTACCGAACCTATATGGATTATGACATTAAGATTATCAATCGCTTAGAAGATGTAACCATGTATTCCAAAGTCTTTAAGGAAAAATCCGGTGGGGAAACCCAAGTTCCGTTTTATGTCGCAACCATCGCCTCATTTGTTCGCTTGTTCCAACAAGCGGGTCGGGGCAATCAAAGCGATACAATTGGATTAATCTTGTTTGATGAAGTCTTTGACAAAATGGATACTTCCCGAATTCGAGCGATGATGGAATTTATTAACCAATTGCCGGTGCAAATTATTTTGGCAACACCACCGCAAAAAATGGAAGTCTTAAGTAAATATACCGATACGACAGTCGTAACGCTTCGCGACGGCAAAGCCGCTCGCGCTTACGAAGTTGTCCAAAAAGATTAGTTTTCCCCTCAGTTATTTCTCGCGTAACAGACAGTGCAGTTTGAAAGGCAGATGACAGTAATGAAATTCAAATCCCTCCTCCTATTGATAATCATCACGTTATCTGCCTTTGCACTGTGGGCTTGTGTGCATACAACGACACCGCCAGTAACAACTAGCGGTCTTGATTACGCGGATTTTGATACGATAACGTCATTTGATCAAATCTTCATTCAAGAAGAAGGCACTTATCTTGTGTATTTATATAGCAGTAGTTGTTCCAATTGCTTAAGTATTAAAGAGACAGTGCTAAACTTTGCTTTAACATACCCATATCATACGATTTTCTTTTTTAATGTTTATGGATATAAAGATACTAATCCAGAAGTACAACAATATCTAGAAGATGTCAATTTGGCGAAATTATTGGTTCCTTCTTTGTTGGTAATTGTTAATAATGAGTTTGACACAACCCAGATGAACAAATATTATTACGAGGGTAAAACCAGAATTACGGCTTTCTTAGATGATTTACAAAAAGGCGGATTTATTTTCGAATAATGATAAATGACCGCATTCAGCGGTCATTTTAATAGCATCTGCGTATAATTCCAAGCGATACTATGCTAAAATAGAAACGGTGATATTCGCATGCAAAGATATTTTATAAAAGAAGCCCATTTAACTGACGATCACATTCTAATTAAAGGGAATGATTTTCACCATATGAAACACGTTATGCGGATGATTCCGGGAGATCGTGTGATTTTAAATGACCGCTCCGGAATTGCGTATTTAGCTGTGCTTGAGGGATTTGCCCAAGATACCGCACGATTAAAACGGTTAGAACAACTTCCGCAAAAACCACGATTAAATGTTACCATCGCGCAAGCATTGATTAAGCGGGATGGTATGGAACTGATGATTGCGAAAGCGACAGAGTTTGGCGCGTTGGCAATCATCCCGACAGCCTTTACTCGCTCAATCGTCAAAATTGAAGACGAGGATACTGCGGCCAAAAAGACGTTACGTTATCAAACTATCGCTAAAGAAGCTGCGGAGCAATGTCAACGGAATCACGTTCCGATAATTTACGGACCAACCAAACTTAAAGATCTTCCTTTTGCAGATTTTGACCGCATCTGGGTTGCATATGAAGCAGCGAAATCAGAAGATACTTTAAATCATGCGATTGCCAATGCCAATCCCAATGACAACATTTTATTGATTATTGGTCCTGAAGGTGGAATTGAAGCCGCTGAAATCGCTTTTTTAAAAACTAAGAATGCTGAAATCATTGATTTAGGAATTCGGATTTTGCGTTCGGAAACCGCAGCTTTATATTTACTTTCGGTTTTGTCATATCTATGGGGGCGTTAGCATGAAGGTTGCCTTGATGACACTGGGATGCAAAGTCAACAGTTATGAGACCGAAGCGGTTTGGGAACTGATGAAAGATCGCGGATATCAACGGGTTGATTTTAAAGAAGATAGCGATATATACATAATTAACACTTGTACAGTAACGAATAATGGTGATAGCAAATCCCGAAAAATGATTCGTGAAGCTGTAACTCGTAATTCTCAAGGTATTGTGATCGTTATGGGATGCTTTTCGCAGTTAAAAGCGGATGAAGTTTTAGCGATACCGGGAGTTAAAATTGTGCTTGGAACCCAAAATCGCGCTTTAATACCCGACTATATCGATGAATACCGCCAAACAAAGAAGGTTGTAAATAAAGTCTTAGGTCTTGATCGGCATGTTGCATTTGATGACTTATCAATCAATGCTTTTGCCAATCACCAACGGGCGTTTTTAAAAATTCAAGATGGATGCAATAATTTTTGTTCATACTGCATCATCCCTTATGCTCGCGGACGGGTTCGCTCAAAACTTCCCAACCAAGTGCTTTCCGAAGCGAAAACTTTAGTTGATAATAACTTTAAAGAAATTATCCTAACCGGTATTCATACCGGTGGATATGGGCAAGATCTTCCCAACTATCGGTTTGTCAATCTCTTGCGCGATTTGGAAGTAATTAAGGGTTTAGAACGGATTCGCATTTCCTCCATTGAAATCAGTGAACTCACTGATGAAGTTATTTCCGTAATTAGTCAATCACATAAAATAGTCAATCATTTGCATATTCCCTTGCAAAGTGGTTCTGATACTATTTTGCAGGCAATGAATCGTAAATACAATAAACAAGAATACGCAGATACCATCACCAAACTACGTAGCGCAATTCCTAATCTGGCCATCACCACCGATGTAATAGTTGGCTTCCCGGGGGAAACCGAAGCGGATTTTGCGGAAATGGTAGCGTTTATTCGCTATATCAATTTTCAGGAATTACACGTTTTTCCTTATTCGCGGCGATCGAAAACGGTGGCCGCCACGATGGATAACCAGATTTCTGGGGAAATCAAAAAAGCACGGGTTCAAATATTGCTTCACTTATCGGATGAACTAGCAAAAGCTTACATTAAAACAAATATAAATATCTTGCTCCAGGTGATTCCCGAAACATATCACGATGGAATGTTGAAAGGCCATACTGCAAACTATATATATGTGCAGTTTCCTGGCACTGTCAACCAAATTGGTGAACTTGTCGATATCATCATTACCAAAGAGAATTATCCGCTTTCCTTGGCAAAAATTATAACCAAAGATGCGATAAAATAACTAGGAGGCAATTATGAAACCATTACAATTAAAAGCAAATTTATTTTGGGTTGGGGCCTTAGATCCTAATCTCCGCGTATTTGATATTATCATGAAGACCGAATTTGGGACAACGTATAATGCTTATTTGCTAAAAGGCAGTGAAAAGACGGTTTTATTTGAAACCGTCAAAAGTCAATTTATGGAAGCATTTTTTGTCAATTTATCGTCTTTAACGGACATTGCAGATATCGACTATTTAGTTGTTAATCATACTGAACCTGATCACGCTGGATGTATCGAACATTTGCTCGATTTAAATCCCAAGCTTCAGATTGTCGGAACGGCATCAGGCATCAACTTTCTCAAACAGATTGTTAACCGCAGTTTTTTAGCGAAGACCATCAAGGATAATGATGTAATCTCCCTTGGAAACAAAACATTACGATTTTTCCCATTGCCGAATCTACATTGGCCCGATACTATGTTTACTTATATCGAAGAAGACCAAACGCTTGTAACCTGTGATGCTTTTGGTGCTCATTATTGTTTCGATCAAATATTATTAAGCAAAATTACGGACCAGACCGACTATCAAACTGCCCTTAAGTTTTATTTCCAAATGATTATGTATCCGTTTCGGCATCCGTTTGTGACCAACGCCTTGAAACGAATCGAAAAACTGCCGATTAAGTTAATTTTGACCGGTCATGGACCAGTCTTAGACATCAATATTGCCTCCATCATTGACCAGTATCAAAAGTGGTGTCTTGATCAAAATCCCTTTACAAAACCGAGCGTTGTGATTGCCTATGTCAGTGCATATGGATACACGAAAGCTTTAGCTGAAACCATTGCCAAAGGGGTTTTGGCTAGTGGTAATCTTGATGTCAGGGTTTTTGATCTTGGGGAAACAGCTTTGGATATAGTTCTTAAGGAAAGCGAATACTGTGATGGAATCTTATTGGGAACACCAACCATGGTGGGAGAAGCTTTGAAACCGATTTGGGATTTAACATCTTCAATGGTTGCCACAGTGCACGGGAAAAAGCCGGGTGGGGCATTTGGCAGCTATGGCTGGAGTGGTGAAGGTGTCCTTCATATTTTAGAACGGATGCGACAGTTGAATATGCAAGTCGATACGGGATTACGAATTCGTTTTAAGCCCACACCAGATGATTTAAAAAACGCTTACGAATATGGTTTCAATTTCGGTTGTGTCGTTCAAAAAATCGATAATCCACACAAAATATAAAAAAAAGAACCCGAATTTGGTTGTTACCACATTCGGGTTTATTTTATCTTCTGTGCTTATCAAGTTTTTCTTGTTTCTTGGCTTTGATTTTTTCGACCTTCTGTAAAGCCTTTTGTTCTTGATGCGTCAATTTCTTTTCTTTGACTTTCCGTTTTGTCTTCCGGGCATTGCGGACAATATCATATGTCAAGGTATAGTCATTATCATGGTTTGTAAATCGGAAAGGCAGGCTTTCATTGATGTTCATTGGTAGTTCGTATAAAAAACCGAGAATTGGAGTTAGCATTTGGTATTTGTTAGCCGCTTTAATCAAGCCTTTAACTTTGCGCGTTTTTTCCCAGCGGTATAAGACATGATCAGTCTCATCTAGTAATAACAACACTAACTGATTCTTATTTTTATCCGGAGAAATGTACGATTTTAAAATTACCAACTCGGGCAGGTTTTTTACATAATACTCCAAATAAGCAATGACTTTCCGTTTGCCGCGGCCACGAAGTGATTTAAACGTATTTGTTTGATCTTTCACTTCGTTATTGAGCAGATATTCGATAAAGAGATTGGAATTAAACTTTTTGGTTGCGACTTTGTCCAATCGTTTATAAAATGCTTTATACCTAGCTGCGTACTTCCCTTTATTGATGAAAATGACGAGAACAATCAAGAGAACGAGCGCGACGCCAACAATGATAAGGATGTTCTGCCAACCTAAATTGCCAACATTAACGCCAAATCGCATAAGTAACCACCTCTTTTGCATCTTATTAAAATCATACCATAATAAGAATGAAATTAAAATCATATTTGCAAAAAATTTGTTTACAATTATGGCGAAATACAGTATAATTCTATTGGAAAAGAAAAGGGGTGAAGCAAATGGCAAAAACCGTCGTAAGAGAAAACGAGAGCATCGAAGACGCATTGCGTCGTTTTAAACGAGACGTTTCCCGTGCTGGCACCCTGGCCGAAGCTCGAAAAAGAGAATATTATCTAAAACCGAGCGTTTCTAAAAAGCTTAAAATGCGTCAAAACCAACAAGGTCGAAGAGGATAACACTCAAAAAGCACTTCACGAAAAATGAAGTGCTTTTTTCTCCCTTTCGCTCGCGTATGGTATCTAACGAATTTATATGTTATAATTATGTATAAAACAATTTTGAAAGGATGATGTGATTTCATGGTTGATCTTTCCAAACTGGATGTCCGTTTCGGGGCAATATCAGAGATGTTGCCACTGCTTGGAACGAATGACAAACATTTGAAACTACTTGGAGGAATCTATCACGTTGATCTCTATGCCGTTGGCAGCGAGATTATGGTGGCATCGAAAGATGAGACAGTTTTAGCTGGTTTAACGCGGATTTTTAGGTTATTGAAAATGTTTGTTTCCCGTAATATCAATTTCAATGAACGTGACATCATTTATATCAGTGGTTTGATCGATAAAGTTGACGATGATCGAATCATCGATTTGTTTGTCAATCGCAAAGAAATCATAAAAACGTTTACCGGTAAACCAGTATACGCTAAAACCCTTAATCAAAAACAATATGCAAGTGCGATAGACAAGAATACCGTTGTTTTAGCATATGGTCCGGCTGGCACCGGCAAAACTTATTTGGCGGTCCTGATTGGCATCGCTAAATTAAGAGAAGGATCAGTGAAACGACTTATCCTGACGCGACCGGCGATTGAAGCTGGAGAAAATCTTGGGTTTTTACCGGGAGATTTACAAGAAAAGTTAGATCCGTATTTACGCCCTTTATACGATGCAATGTATGATATCCTTGGCCATAAAATCACCGAACAAATGATTGATGCAGGAACCATTGAGATTGCCCCTTTGGCCTATATGCGCGGACGGACATTGGAAAACGCTTATGTCATTCTCGATGAAGCTCAAAATACCACGACTAGTCAAATGAAGATGTTTTTGACCCGCTTAGGTTTCGGCTCAAAGATGATTGTCACCGGTGATATTACGCAAACGGATTTACCTAAACAGCTCGAACCGGGTTTAGTTATCGCTTCGCGAATTCTTCGCAATATTCCTGATATCGAAATAATTGAATTTGATAAGATTGATGTGGTTCGCCATCCATTGGTGCAGACAATCTTAACGAGGTTTGAAAATGCTTAAAATTAATCTCATCAATAATTTTGATAATCATACGCGAACTTATCGAAAAACCATCAAAATGGTCATGGATGCCGCTTACGAAGTCATTGGCTTATCCAAAACAAAAATCATCAATGTCATTTTGATTGATAATCAAGAAATTCAACGACTCAATAATCAATATCGGCATTTAGACCAACCCACCGATGTCATCAGTTTTGAAAATACGGATATTGACAACGAATTAGGCGATATTTTCATCTCGATAGACAAAGTAAAAACACAAGCTTTAGAATATGGTCATTCCTTTGAACGAGAACTTGGATTTCTCGCTTGTCATGGCTTTTTGCATTGTAATGGGTATGATCATTTAAATGATGCCGATGAAAGCGTTATGTTTGCATTACAAAACGATATTTTGGAGAAAATCAATTTAACGAGGTAATAAACATGGAAAAATTATTAGCATTAGCCAAAGAAAATCTTAAAAACAGTTACTCGCCGTACTCACACTTTCCGGTTTCAGCGGTGCTTGAGTTAAAAGATGGAACCATCTTCAAGGGCACAAATATTGAGAATGCCGCTTATGGATTGGCTAATTGTGCCGAGCGAAGCGCCCTTTTTGCCGCTTATTCATCAGGAGTACGCAAACATGATATTAGACGACTCTTAGTCTACACCGACCACAATTATTTCGTATCACCTTGTGGGTCGTGTCGTCAGGTTATTCGTGAACTGATGGAAGACGACGCCGAGATAATCTTGGCTAACAATAAGGGAGAAACAAAGGTTTTCCGTAACCAAGAATTGTTACCATTTGGTTTCACAGAGGCGGATTTGTAATGTTTAAATCAGGATTTATCACCATCATTGGCGAGCCAAACGTCGGGAAATCGACGTTTTTAAATCAAGTGTTAAAACACAAAGTCGCAATTGTATCCATGCGCCCGCAAACCACAAGAGATATAATATCTGGTATCTTTAACGATGAAGACTCACAAATGGTTTTTATCGATACTCCCGGCATCCATGAAGGAAAAACCAAACTGGGTGAATACATGACTCAATCTGCCGTTAACACCATTAAAACCGTTGATGTTGTTTTGTATATGGTCAATGCTTATGATGATTTTAACGACCAAAGTACGGTTTTATTAAAAAGTTTGGAACAGGCAAAAATACCGGTTTTATTAATTATTAACAAACTCGATGCTATCAAAGATTTCAAACGCTTGCGAGTCACAGTTGATTTATATAAAGCATCTTATCCATTTGTGGGGGCATATGCCATCTCCGCTTTGACTGGCGAAAACGTCGATTTATTGTTAACGGACATTAAACAACTACTTCCCGAAGGACCAAAGTTTTACCCTGATGGGGAATTGACTGACCGTCCGGAATCCTTTTTGATTCGGGAATTGATCCGGGAAAAAGTCTTGATTTATACGCGTGATGAAATTCCCCATTCAGTAATGGTTACGATTGACACAATGAAGATGAATACAACGAAAACAACCTTGAAAATCGCGGCCACGATTATCGTTGAACGGCCAAATCAGAAAATGATTGTTATTGGCGCTAAAGGCGCGATGTTAAAACAGATAGGAACAATGGCACGACTTGATCTTGAGGAACAATTACAACAAAAAGTCTTTTTGGAATTGTTTGTTAAAGTCGAAGCTGATTGGCGAAACCGGGAATATTACTTACGGAATTTTGGTTATAAACCGGAAAAAAACTAAGGAAAAGTCGGTGATGCGGTGTGGAGGCTTTTGAAGGCTTGATCTTAAAACAAATCAACTTCAAAGAATCAAGTAAAATCCTCTATATTTACACGGAAAAAGGCCAAATGTCCCTTTTAGTCCACGGAGCGAAGAAACTATCAAGTCCGTTCCTTAATTTGACACAGAATTTGACCTTGATTAAATTCTATGCCACAGGAAAAGCTTTGAAAACACTCACGGATGGTGAAATACTCACCGATTATCGGAAAATCAAAACCGACTTGGAGAAATTCACCTATGTTCAACATCTAATGGAAATCATCAATTACTTTTCCGAATCCGAGTATGACCATCAAAAACTATATACCTTTCTAAAAAAAATCCTTTCACACATTGAAAACGAAACCCATTACATTCGTTATGTATATATGTTTGAACTAAAATATTTGTATTTATTAGGAGTAGCACCCAACTTTAATGTATGTAGCGCTTGTGGTGTTACTGATAATTTACAGTTTGCCGTAAAAGACGGAGGCTATGCATGTAAAATTCATGCGACAGCTAACTCAGGGGTCAGTCATGCCAGTGTCGCCGTGATGAAACAAATCTACTATCACGACTTAAAAACGGTTTTAGATTTGAAACCTGACCCAGATATTCGTCGGGAAATCCGACTTTTCCTAGATGAATATTACCTCTATCATCTCAATTTTACTTCCAAGTCACGAACGATTTTGTCTGGATTACTTGGATACTAAATATCGAATTCGAAGGAAACATTTTGTGTTTCCTTTCCCTTTTTGAATACACCTTTCCGGTTTTTTTTGAAAAAGGGAATGCATTCACTGGTTTTACAAATAAAAACCGGGTTTTTTAAGCGGATTACTGGGGAAAACTTGACTTTACAATTATATGCAATATAATTATTATGAGGTTTTATGCGGTTATAGAGAGGATGATTACTGTGAGAATGTCTTTAGAAGCCATCGTCAATTATGCTAAACAGTATGGGTTTGTTTTTCAAGGTTCAGAAATCTATGGTGGTTTAGCTAACACATGGGACTATGGTCCTTTAGGGGTGGAATTAAAGAACAACATCAAACAAGCCTGGTGGAATAAATTCATTAAAACCAGTCCTTACAATGTCGGAATTGATTCTGGCATCATCCTTAATCCTGAAACCTGGGTAGCTTCTGGTCACGTTGCTTCCTTTCAAGATCCATTGATGGATTGCAAAGCGTGTAAATCCCGCTACCGGGCCGACAAATTGATTGCCGATTTCACCAAAGGTGTTGAAGATGCCGATGGTTGGGAAAAACAACGAATGTATGACTATATTGTCCAACATCACATAAAATGTCCGGTTTGCGGCAATCAGGATTTTACCGAAATCCGGGAATTTAATTTAATGTTTAAAACATTTCAAGGTGTCGTTGAAGACGCTAAAAACGCGTTATATCTACGTCCGGAAACCGCACAAGGAATCTTTTTGAACTTTAAAAACGTGCAACGGGCCAACCGTAAAAAAATCCCCTTTGGCATTGGTCAAATCGGAAAAACCTTCCGCAATGAAATCACTCCCGGAAATTTTGTGTTTCGAACCCGGGAATTTGAACAAATGGAACTGGAATTCTTTTGCAAACCGGGAACTGAACTTCAGTGGTTTGCTTACTGGAAGCAATTTGCTATCGATTTTCTTGAGGAAGTCGGGTTAAAACCAGAAAACCTAAAAATGTATGATCATCCTCAAGAAAAATTATCATTCTATTCCAATGCCACCACCGATATTCTTTATAATTTTCCCTGGGGATTCGATGAATTATGGGGTATCGCTTCTCGCACCGATTATGATTTAAAAAGTCATCAGGAGCATGCTAAAGTCAATTTGGAATATCTTGATCCGGACACTAACGAAAAATACTTACCATATGTTATTGAACCATCACTAGGTGTTGAACGACTCTTCTTAGCCATCTTGGCAGAAGCATATGATGAAGAAATCGTTCCTGAAACCAATGAAATTCGTGGCGTTTTACATATTGCCAAAGCATTAGCACCAGTGCAAATTGCCGTTTTACCACTTATGAAAAAGTATCAAGGTGAAGCCGCTTGGACTCTATTTGAAACGTTACTTAAGCATTATCGTGTCCAATACGATGAAGCCGGTAATATTGGCAAGCGCTATCGGCGTCAGGATGTCATCGGTACACCCTATTGCATAACGCTTGATGAAGATACTTTGAAAGACAACACTGTAACGATCCGTGAACGCGACTCTATGGCGCAAATCCGGATGAAAATTGATGAGTTAATAGCATATTTTGATCACCAATTTTGATAAAAGAAGGTGAACCTCAATGGAACGAATCAGCCAACAGACAATTGATGAAATTTTAAATGCGGCTGATATCGTCGACATCGTCGGGGAGTATGTTCAGTTGCATCCGGCAGGCAAGAACTTTAAGGGACTTTGCCCGTTTCATAATGAAAAGACGCCTTCATTTTTTGTCAGTCCGGAAAAACATATATTCAATTGTTTTGGTTGTGGAGAAAAAGGCAATTCGCTTGCCTTTTTACAAAAATACAAGAATATGTCATTTACCGAAGCCTTAAAAACATTAGCGGATAAATATCATATTCCGTTAGAGATTGAAATGCAAAAAGGATCAGATGATAAAACCAAACGGTTATTCGAAATAACCGAAGCGGCTTTAGGCTTTTACACTTTATCACTTACCAATTTAGCCAGTGGCAAGCCAGCTCTTGCATACCTTCAGAGTCGTGGCCTAGATGTTCACACGATTCAATATTTTGAACTCGGCTTTGCCCCAAACGACTTTGATTCATTATATCAAACCCTAAAACCTAAGTATCAAGAACTTGATCTATTAGAACTGGGCTTGATTAAGAAAAACACTGAAGGATCATATTATGATTTATTCCGCAACCGAATTATCTTCCCCATCCGCAATGAATATGGAAAAGTTGTAGGTTACAGCGGTCGGATATACGAAGAAAAAAATGATGAACCTAAGTATGTCAACTCTCCGTTTACCAGCATCTTTACCAAAGGCGAGATATTATATAATCTTGATCGGGCTCAGGCCGCCATAAAAGCTAAAAAACGCATTATTCTTTATGAGGGCTTCATGGATGTC
>Ga0265297_10001068_pt1 | contig 68283 bp, 72 predicted proteins | sample Munlanlwell13791_FD_192502 | JGI IMG/M metagenome (GOLD analysis project Ga0265297, IMG submission 192502) | Leachate microbial communities from a municipal landfill in Southern Ontario, Canada - Leachate well 137-91 | ecosystem: Engineered > Solid waste > Landfill > Unclassified | place... | reverse complement strand
TTTGGTGATCCTGCCAGGCACTCCGACAACGGTGGAATTTACCGGCACATCCTTGATCACCACGGCGTTGGCCCCGATATAAGAGTTGTCCCCTATGGTAATATCCCCGAGGATCTTCGCCCCGCCGCCTATTACCACGTTGTTTCCGATAGTGGGATGGCGTTTGCCTTTTTCCATCCCGGTTCCTCCCAGAGTTACCCCCTGGTATATAAGCACGTTATCGCCGATGATCGCGGTCTCTCCGATCACCACGCCCATGCCGTGGTCGATAAAAAACCCCTTACCTATGGCCGCCCCAGGATGGATCTCTATCCCCGTAAGAAATCTGGACGCCTGACTGATCAACCGCGCAATGAAAAAATTCCCTTTCTTATAAAAAAAGCTGGCTACGCGGTGAGTGACGAGCGCATGCAAGCCCTGGTAAAGCATGATTATCTCCAGATCGCTCCGGGCTGCGGGATCCCTCTGTTTGATCACATTGATCTCATCGGCAAATAACCTGCTGATAGCATACACTTTGATACCCGCGATGATTATAAGGATTATGATTATGGTCAACATCTTTAGTCTCCCTTTTTGAGCGTGGCTACGGCATAACAGGCTATTGCCCGCGAATCCCCTGAAGCATCCAGACCTTCGTTGGTCTTGGCCTTGACGCTGATATTTTGCGCCTTGACCTTCAATATCTTGCTTAGGCTGACTGCGATCTCTTTTTTGAAACCGGTAAGTTTAGGTTCCTGGGCTATTATTACCGCGTCGATATTGCCGACCTTAACCCCTTTTTGTTTCAATGCCGCGCCGACTTTCGCCAGCAATATTGAACTGCGGATGTTTTTATACCTCTGGTCGGTATCCGGGAACATCTCCCCGATATCGCAAAGGCCTGCCGCGCCCAGCAAAGCGTCACAGACAGCGTGAATAAGCACATCCCCGTCGGAGTGGCCTAAAAGACCTTTAGAATAAGGGATCAACACCCCTCCCAAATAAAGCTTGCGGCCTTTTACCAAGCGATGAATATCATAACCTATACCGATCTTAAAATTCATAGTTAATACACTTTCCAGCTTGACACAGGGGCAGTTCCCGCTTTGGATCTACCCCAGTTTCTCGAACAAAATCAGAAGCGTTTCTGTTTATAGAAGACTTCGGCTATCGCCAGATCCTCAGGCGTGGTTATCTTAATATTCTCGTATGAACCCATTACCAGCGATACCGGTTTAGCCATCTTCTCGATCAGCATGGCGTCGTCTGTAACATCCCCGGAATTAAATCTGTCGTAAGCAGTGACCAGCAGTTCTTTATTAAACGCCTGTGGGGTCTGGACCTCCCAGAGCTCTTCCCTTTTAAGGCTCTGGCTGACCCTAAGGCTTTTCCCTCTTCCAGACTTACGGGCTTTCTTGACCGTCGCCTTTACCGGCACAGCCAGGATCGCGGCTTTGGTCTTAGCAGCTTCCCTGATCAATCCGTCTATGTAATCCTTGCCGATAAAAGGCCTTACCCCGTCATGGATCAATACCAGTTCCGCGCTCTTATCCAAAACCTTTAAAGCGTTCCTAACCGAGTCCTGCCGGCGTTTGCCGCCAAAAACAACTTGCCTTATTTTAGGTATATTATATTTCCGGACCTGCCCGAGGATATCCCCTTTATTGGTGGAATTAACCACCAGAACAATATCCCGTATATGCTCAGACCCGCTTAAAGCCAGCAGGCTGTGGATTATCACAGGTTTACCGCCCAGAAGGCTCAATTGCTTGGGTTTTGCGGAGCCGAAACGCAGGCCTTTTCCCGCAGCCAGGACTATAGCGGTCACATACATCTTCATTTTACTATCTTGGTAAAGATCATCCTGCCGGCAGGCGTCTGCAGCACGGAAGTGACCACAACCTTGACTTCCTGCCCGATAAGCCGGCGGGCGTCCTCCACCACGACCATAGTCCCGTCATCCAGATATCCCACCGCCTGATTATATTCTTTGCCTTCCTTAAGCAGTTTGATCTGCATATTTTCGCCCGGAAAAACAACGGGCTTCAAGGCATTGGCCAGCTCGTTTATGTTCAGGACCTTTACCCCCTGCAGGTTGGCCACGTGGTTAAGATTAAAATCCACGGTCATTATCTTGCCTTCCAGAAGCTGGGCCAGCTTTACCAGCTTGGCGTCCACCTCTTTTACTTCCGGAAAATCATCTTCATTCAAGCTTAAACTTCCGCCCGCTTCCTTCTGGATAGCGTTCAATATCTCCAAGCCGCGGCGGCCGCGCTGGCGTTTTATCGGATCAGTTGAATCAGCGATCTGCTGCAGTTCTTTCAGCACAAACCTGGGAATGACCAGTTTGCCTTCCAGGAATTTCGTCTTAAGGATATCCTGTATCCTGCCGTCAATAATCGCGCTGGTATCGACCACGGTCAAGGACTCAGCCTGATCCTGCCGGCGCAGCCGGACATACGGGATGATCACGTTGAACTCGTCTTTTCCGCGCAGGCCGATGACCATGCCGAAATAACAAAAGATCACGGTCAGAACCATCCGGCTTATCGCCAGGCTCTCCGGCGTCAACGGGATTATGCTGAAGGCGTCGCCCACCAGTTTGGACATTATCAAACCCAGGATAAGCCCGAAAACCACGCTGGAAAGTCCGCGCACAGATACCTTGCGCATCCCTATTTCCAGTAGGATAATAACCAAACTCACCCCTGCGCCGATCAACCCTCCGACAACAGCAGGATGCATACTCTGATAACCTATAACCGCGCTTAGTATGAAGAAAAGAATACGTAAAGATAATAAGTTCATCTCATTGCCTCCCTTTTGCTATATCCAAAGCCTGCCTCAGAGTCCCGACCGGGACCAACTCTATTTTCTTGGGCTTATGCCCGAGGTTCTTACAACTGTTTGCAGGCAGCATACAATGCTTGAATCCCAGTTTCTCCGCTTCGTTGATCCTTAAAAGAGGCTGATTTATGCTGCGGATCTCCCCGCTTAAACCGATCTCGCCTAAAACCAGCATATCCGCCATTACCGGCTCTTCCCGAAAAGCGGAATTTACCGCCATAGCCACCGCCAGATCAGCCGACGGGTCTTCTACTTTTATACCTCCGGCAACGTTGACGAATATATCCTGGGCCTCCAAAGACAGGCCGATCCTCTTTTCCAGGACGGCAACTAAAAGACTTAAACGGTTATAATCAAACCCCTCCGCCCTGCGCCTGGCATAACCAAATCCGGATTTGCTGACTAAAGCCTGGATCTCCACCAGTATGGGGCGCGAGCCTTCCAACACCGATACTACCACAGAGCCTGAGACGCCATGCGGCCGCTCGGACAAAAATATCTCCGAAGGATTAGACACTTCTTTTAATCCCGCGGGGCTCATTTCGAAAACGCCGATCTCATTGGTCGAGCCAAAACGATTCTTTACCGCGCGCAGTATCCTATAGGTCGAGAACCTGTCCCCCTCGAAATACAAAACCGTATCCACTATATGCTCAAGGACCCTGGGGCCGGCGATCGTCCCTTCCTTGGTCACATGGCCGATAATGAATACCGATGTGCCGGAAGTTTTAGCCAATTGGGTAAGTATGCCGGCGCATTCCCTGACCTGGCTTACGCTTCCAGGGGAAGAACTTATCGACGGCTCGAATAACACTTGGATAGAATCAACAATCACCAGGTCCGGTTTAAGCTTGCGGATATATTCGCTGATCAGGGAAAGATCCGTCTGGTTGACGATATAAAGGCTGCCTTTATCATTATCCGTGCCAGCGGCAAGCCTCTGCGCCCGCAGTTTTGTCTGGGATATTGATTCTTCGCCGCTTATATAAAGAACAGTCCTGCCTTTTCTGGCGAGCTGGTTGGATATCTGCAAGGCAATGGTGGATTTGCCTATACCCGGATCTCCTCCAACCAATACCACCGAACCCAGCACAATCCCTCCGCCTAACACACGGTCCAATTCGCCTATATCCGTAGGTATGCGGTTGGCGTCTTTTATCCGGATATCTTTTAAGAGGACCGGCGAATCTTTATATAACGCGCTCCTCTCTTTGGGCTTAGAGGAAGTTTCGGCGTAGTCCTCTTCGACAAATGAATTCCAGCTATTGCAATCCGGGCATTTCCCCAGCCATTTTGCCGACTGGCACCCGCAATTCTGGCAACTGAATACTGATTTTATCTTCATTCCTTACCCTTAAAAATACGTTTTATTTCTTAACGGGTTCCTTCTTCGGCGCCGGCTTTTCCTTGCTCTTCCAGAACAATTTCCAGGGATTCCTCTTGATATCCGCGACCATATCGCTCAGGTCATTGTACAGTGAATCGTCGTACAGCAGCTTTCCGATCGTCCCTTCGGCGTTCTTGACCTTGGAAATGCCGTCATCAAGGTTCCTGGCCAACGAGCTGACCGAGCCTGCCAACTCCTGCACCTCTACGATGCTGTCATCAAGCTTCTTGGCGATATTTTTAGCCAATTCGCCAAACTCATGCATGGCGAACGGATCGATCCCCGCCAATGTCTGCCCTTCTTTGATGAAATTATCATAATCCTTGCCGGGCATAATATCGATATATTTCTCTCCCAGAAGGCCAAGGGTATTGACCCAGATGCTCGAATCCACCGGGATACGCACGCCTTTCTTAACCACTCCGGACACCACGACCTTCTCCTTCTTTTCTTCCGGGGAATAGAAAAGGCCTATCTTCTTTACCTCGCCGATATCTACGCCGGCGTACCTGATAGGCGCGCCGTTCTTCACCCCGTTTATGAAATTAAAAACGAAATTTATCTTTTGGGTTGAAAGCATAGTCTTGAAATCCCCCACCAATAACACAAAAACAGAAAGCACGATCAAGCCGATAAAAACAAACGCCCCTACTTTTAATTCTAATTTGCTGGCCCCGAATGTCATTGCAAACCTCCGTTTATATTAATTGTCGGTGGATTCAGTTATCGGCCCGCGGGCCAAACCGTTGATGAACTGGCTGACTACCGGGTTATCGGTATTCTGGATCTGCGAAGGTGTCCCTTCGGCGATGATCCTGCCCTGATAAAGCATGGCGATCCGGTCCGCTATCTTATAAGCGCTTTTCATATCGTGGGTGACCACTATGGAAGTAACATTTAATTTATCATGAAGACTGCGGATCAATTCGTTGATGCTGTCCGCGGTGATCGGATCAACCCCGGTAGTGGGCTCATCGTAAAGCAAAAGCTCGGGTTTAGTGCAGATCGCCCGGGCCAGGGACACGCGCTTGCGCATTCCGCCGCTTAATTCCGAAGGCATAAGGCCTTCGATCCCGGAAAGATCAACCATTCCCAGAGACTCTTTGACCCGACGCCTAAGTTCAGCCTCGCCCAGCCTGCCTTCTTCAATCAGCTCGAATCCCACGTTCTCGCCCACGGTCAAAGAATCGAACAATGCCCCGCCCTGAAAGACCATATTCATCCGTTTCCTCAACCGCTCCATATCCCGGCGCTTAAGATCCCAGATATTCTGCCCGTCAACGAATACCCGCCCGCTATCCGGCCTTAAAACCCCGATCATATGCTTGAGCATAACGCTCTTACCGCATCCGGAGCGGCCGATAACTACCAGCGTCGTGCCTTTCTTGATAAAAAGATTCAAGTCGTTGAGCACCTGATGCGAATTAAACGATTTATACAAACCCTGGATTTCAACCATTTTTAAGGAAAAATAAAATAGAACAGCGCGGTAAAGAAACAGTCGCAGGCGATGATCAGTATAAAAGAAACAACCACTGACTGCGTGGTAGCCTTACCCACGCCCTCAGCCCCGCCTTTAACGTTAAACCCCTCATAACAGCTGACAAAGGCGATGATCATCCCGAAGAATATCGTCTTGGCCAGACCGGTGAATATATCCTTGAACATCAAAGCGTCGATAGTGATATTCAGGTACATCTGCGAAGATATGCCCAACTTGGCCACGCAGATAAGCCATCCGCCGAAGATCCCGATGACATCCGCGAAAAGGGTCAATATCGGCAGCATCAGGGTCAGCGCTATGAAACGCGGCACTACCAGGTATTTTACCGGATTCGCGGCCAGAGTCTCCAAGGCGTCGACCTGTTCGGTGACCTGCATAGAGCCGATCTCCGCGGTGATCGCTGCCCCTACCCTGCCGGCCACTACCAGGCTGGTTATTACCGGTCCGAGCTCCCGGACAATAGCCAGAGAAACAATGCTGGCGATGTACAATTCCGAGCCCAGCCTGCGCATCAAATAGGATATCTGGAAAGCAAAGATAACCCCCAAAAAGAACGAGATCAGCCCGATTATCGGCAAACTATCCAACCCGGCTTTCTTGGCCTGCTCGAATATGCGCTTCCGACTGTAAGGCGGAATGAATGTCCAGACAAAAGTCTGGGAGATCAATTTCGCCATACCGCCCAGGAAATAAAGGAACTCTTCCAGCCGGGCAGACGTTCTGTCTATTATTCTATTTATCATATTTCAAAAACCAGGTCTTCGTTCTTACGGCTGACCTTTATGGTCATATTGCCTTTGAATTTCTTGGAGATTATCTCCGAGGCCAAAGGATCCTCCAGGAACCGCTGGATAGTCCTTTTAAGCGGCCTTGCCCCGAACACCGGATCAAAGCCCTTCTCGATAAGGAATTCCTTGGCTTCCTGGGAAACCTCCAGCATTATATCCTGTTCCTTCAACCGTTCAGCCACATGCGCGATCTCGATATCCACGATCTTTACCAGGTCCTCTTTCACCAAAGGCCGGAAGACTATAATATCGTCTATACGGTTGAGGAATTCCGGCTTAAAAGTGCGCTTCACCTCTTCCAGAAGCTTTCCCTTCATATCCTGGTAGGTCACTTCTTCCTTTTGGTTCTTAAAACCGATAGCCCCGGATTTACGAATAAGCTCAGCTCCGACGTTAGAAGTCATTATCATTATAGTATTGCGAAAATCCACCTTGCGGGCAAAACTGTCGGTAAGCCTTCCATCCTCGAACGCCTGCAGGAGCAGATTGAACACGTCCGGATGGGCTTTTTCGATCTCGTCAAGAAGGATCACCGAATACGGCCTGCGCCTTACTTTCTCGGTAAGCTGCCCCCCCTCTTCATACCCTACGTATCCCGGAGGCGCTCCGATCAAACGCGAAACGTTGAATTTTTCCATATATTCGGACATATCCAGCTGGATCAACGCGTCTTCATCGCCGAACATATATTCCGCCAACGCCCTGGCTAACAGCGTCTTTCCCACTCCGGTCGGCCCCAGGAATATGAAAGAGCCGATCGGCCTGCGCGGGTCTTTTATCCCGGCGCGAGAACGCCTGACCGCATGGGCTATCGCGGATATCGCCTCTTCCTGGCCGACCACGTGTTTATGCAATTCTTCCTCTATCTTCAAAAGCTTCTCGCCTTCTTTTTCTTCCAGCCGGAACAAAGGAACGCCGGTCCATTGAGAGACGATCTTGGCCATATCCTCTTCGGTCAACTCCGGCTTGATCTTATCTTTTGTCTGGCTCCATTCCCGGTTCAAACGTTCCAGTTCTTCCCTGGCGATCCTTTCCTGGTCCCTTAAAGCCGCGGCCTTCTCGAAATCCTGGTTCTTGATATGGACCTCTTTTTCCTTTTTCAGAGACTCGACTTTCGCCTCGAATTCTTTTATCTCCGGCGGCACTACCAGAACGTTCAGCCGGGCGCGCGAACCGGCCTCATCGATCAGATCAATGGCCTTATCCGGCATAAACCTGCCGGATATGTAGCGGTCGGAAAGCTTTGCCGCCGCGCCCAATGCCTCATCCGTATAGATGACTTTATGGTGCGCCTCGTACTTCTCGCGCAACCCTTTCAATATATCTATGGTCTGCTCGACTGAAGGAGGCTCGACCATTATGGTCTGGAACCGGCGTTCCAGCGCAGCGTCTTTCTCAATATACTTGCGGTATTCATCCATAGTGGTAGCGCCGATGCACTGTATCTCACCGCGGGAAAGCGCGGGTTTAAGGATATTGGACGCGTCTATCGCGCCTTCGGCGGCACCTGCTCCGACCAGGGTATGCAGTTCGTCGATAAAAATGATCACATCCTGCGAACGCTTTATCTCCTCCATTACCGCTTTTATCCTTTCCTCGAACTGGCCGCGGTATTTGGTTCCGGCTACCATCAAAGCCAGGTCCAGGACAATAAGGCGCTTATGCCTTAATAACTCCGGGACATTACCGGCAATGACCGACTGGGCCAGACCCTCGACAATAGCGGTTTTACCAACGCCCGCCTCGCCCAATAAAACCGGATTATTCTTGGTCCTGCGGCTTAATATCTGGATGACCCGCTCGATCTCATTCTTACGGTCGATCACCGGGTCAAGCTTATTTTCCCGGGCCAGAACAGTAAGGTCCCGACCGAACGCGTCCAGCGCAGGGGTCTTTGTCTTGGCCGCGGCCTGAGCGCCGAATCCCGGCAATTCAGAGCCCAGGACTTCCATTATCTTATTCCTGACCGTGCTCAGATCCAACCCCAGATTGAGCAATACCTGGGAAGCCACGCCCTCTTCCTCACGGATCAACCCCAGCAATAAATGCTCGGTCCCGATATAATTATGCCCCAGGGCTCTGGCTTCTTCCGCGGATAATTCCAAGGCCTTCTTGGCCCGGGGCGTAAAAGGCAGATCGCCCATTATCTGGGTAGCCGGACCCGGCTGAACCAATTTCTCGATCTCGATCCGGATATTTTCCAGGGAAACCCCCATCTTTTCCAGGACATTGGCGGCTACGCCTTCGCCCTCGCGGATCAAACCTAAAAGTATATGCTCAGTCCCGATGTAATCGTGGTTAAAACGCTTTGCCTCTTCTTTAGCTAAAATGATCACTTTCCTGGCGCGTTCAGTAAATCGGTTAAACATTGCTCTACCCCTTGTTATTGAATGGTTATTATTATGACTTATTCAGCCGGTTGCGGATAAGTTCCGCCCTCTTCAAATCCCTTTCCTGCGCGGAAAGTTTTTTCCCCTCTATCTTCTGTAAATGCGCGGGCTGGGTAATAATGAACAACTCATTTACCGTCCTGCGGTCTATATCCCTTATAATGCCCATATCGCAGCCCAACCTGACCAGGGACATCAAATCAGTGGTCTCCTGGCTGGTGATTATGTGCGCGCTCTTCAGGATGCCGTAGCTGCGGTTGATCTTATCTTCCAACAGCGCCTTATTCTGATTAAGTATGACATCCCTGGCCTGATTTTCCTGCTCGATGATCTGGCGGATCAGGCTGTTTATATTCTCAATTATCTCGGTTTCGCTGTGCCCCAAAGATACCTGGTTGGAAACCTGAAAAAAGTTGCCCATCGCCTGGGTGCCTTCCCCGTATAAACCCCGGGCGGTAAAACTAAGCTTGGATATGGCCGCCAGCACCTGATTTATCTGCCTGGCCATCACCAGCGCGGGAAGATGCAGCATCACCGATCCGCGCATGCCTGTTCCGGTATTGGTCGGACAGGCGGTCAAATACCCCCAATCAGGCTGAAAGGCGTAAGATAACTTCTTAGAGAGGCTGTCGTCTATGCTGTTTATGATATTCCAGCATTCATAAAGGTTGAAACCGGACTGCATAACCTGCAGCCTTAAATGGTCTTCTTCATTGACCATCAACGCAATTATCTCCTCGTCATCTATTATTACCGCCTTGGACTCGTTCTTCTGCGCATGTTCATAGGACATCAGGTGGCGTTCGATCAGGAATTGCTTATCCACGTTATCCATATCAACCAGTTCAAAAACAGTGGTGCGCTTAAGATAATCGCATTCGCCAGCGCCTTTTACTACCGTATCCAGGACATTCTTAGACTGTTTCTTATCGGCCCAGTGGGGAAAAGGCGTTTTATCCAGGTTGCGGGCAAAACGGATCCGGCTGGAAATAACAATATCGGAGTTAGGCCCCGTCCCTTTAAGCCACTCGCTGGTATGATTTAACAGGTCGTTAAGCACCATATTAACTTTCAAGCCCTTTATCTTCGGCTTGCGCCTTTTTATCCTGGATCTGTTTTATACGGTCGCGCAGTTTCGCCGCTTCCTCATATTCTTCAGCCTCAACCGCCTTCTGCAGCCTTAAACGCAGGTCCACCAGGTCAAGCTCCTTCTTCGAAGGCTTGCCGGCCTTGACCGGGCATTTGCCGCAATGAGCGCTTGAGCCGTGTATCCTCTTCAAAAGAGGCGAAAGGAATTTCTTGAACGTGTCGTAACATTCGCTGCAGCCCAACCTGCCTATCTTCTTGAAATCCTTGTACGTAAGCCCGCAGTTAGGACACTGGATAGACACGGCCTCTTTATCTTCTACCGGCTTTTCGAAATCCGCCAATCCGGCCAAAAGATCGGAGAGCCCGAACTGCTGTTCCATCTGGCTGCTCTTCTTCTTGGCGCATTCCTCGCACAGATGCAACTCGGTCATTTGCTCATCGACTATCTCAGTCAGATGCACTGTAGCCGGATTTTTCTTGCAGTTGTCGCACAACATCAATACTTCACTCCGTATTTTTGGGTCATCTTCTTGAACAGCCTCATTAATTCCAGGGTAACCTTGCCGGGCTTGGCCTTGCCTATCATCCGGCCGTCCACCTTGACCACGGGAATGACCTCCGCGGCGGTGCCGGTAAGGAAACTTTCATCGGCTATATAAACCTCATGCCGGGTAAGGACATGCTCATGCACCGGGATCTTTGCCCGGGAAGCGATCTCCAACACCGCGTCGCGGGTAATACCTCTTAAAGTCCCCATGCACTGCGGCGGGGTGTACAGTTCGCTGTTCTTGACGATAAAGATATTGTCCCCTGTGCATTCCGCGACATAACCCAGCGAATCCATCATTATCGCTTCATCATAACCGCAGTTCAACGCCTCGATCTTGGCCAGGATATTATTCAGGTAATTCAGCGACTTTATCTGAGGGTTGACCATCTCCGGCATATTGCGCACAGTAGGCACGGTAATGATCTCCATCCCCTCTTTATACAATTTTTCCGGATAAAGCGCGATCTTATCGGCGATAATAATAACCGTGCTGTTGCCGTTGCATTTACGCGGGTCAAGCCCAAGATCGCCCGCACCTCTGGTCACTATCAGACGGATATAGGCGTTATCCAGATTATTTGCTTTTAGGGTCTGGACGACGGCCTTGATCATCTGTTCCTGGGTAATATTGATCTTGAGCATTATCGAATGCGCGGATTCATACAACCGCACGATATGCTCTTTTAGTTTAAAGACCAGCCGGTCATATGCCCGGATGCCCTCAAATACACCGTCGCCGTATAAAAGCCCGTGGTCAAAAACCGATATCTTGGCGTTTTCTTTATCGTAGAATTTACCGTTGATATATATCTTCATCTCTCCTCCGTAATAGTGCGCTCGAAAAAACAAGCGTTAATTATATCAATTCGCCAATATCCCGTCTTTCAAATGATACACCCGCTGGGCGGTCGCGGCTAACTCCTGGTTATGGGTTACCATAACCACGGTCATCTTATTTTCCCCGCTTACCTTCCTGATCAACGCGAGTATCTCTTCGCCGGTACGGGAATCAAGGTTGCCTGTCGGCTCATCGCATAAAAGCAGCCCGGGATCGTTTATGAGCGCTCGGGCGATGGCCACCCTTTGTTTCTCGCCTCCGGAAAGCTCCGAAGGGAAATGCCCTATCCTTTGCGCCAATCCCATCCTACCCAAAAGCTCTAAGGCCTTACTCTGCGCAGCCGCCTGTTGGGCCTTGTTCACGCAACCGATCAAAGCCGGCATCATCACGTTTTCCAATACCGTGAATTCCGAAAGCAGGTTATAGAACTGAAAAACAAAACCGATCTGTTTATTCCTTATCCGGGAAAGAGCCTGATCATTAAGCCGGTAAATATCCTCGCCGTTAAAAACAACTTTGCCCCGGGTCGGCTCGTCCAAACCGCCCAATATATGCAAAAGCGTGGATTTTCCCGCTCCCGAAGGCCCGACCAGCGCGGTAAATCCGCCTTTTTCTATCTTCAGGCTTAACCCTCTCAATACGTTAAGCTCCTTGCCGGCGTTCGTATAACCCTTATGTATGTTTATCGCCTCTATCATTATTCGTAGCGTAATGCCTCTACCGGCTTCATCTGGCTGGCCTTTAAAGCCGGATAAATGGTCGCCAGCATGGTAATGCCCATCGCTGCCGCGGATATCAGGATCAGGTCCGGCCAGATCTCCAAAGCCACCGGCAGGCTATCTATATAATATATATCCTGCGGCAATTTAATGAACTGGTATTTCTTCAGCAGGCCGCAAATAACCAGCCCTCCCAAAGTGCCGATAACAGTGCCTAACGAACCGATGATCAGACCTTCATATGTGAATATCTTGCGTATGTTGGACTCGCTCATACCTATGCTCTTGAGGACCCCGATATCCTTGGTCTTTTCCACAACCAGCACAACCAGGGTGCTGATGATATTGAAAGAGGCCACCAGGATGATCAAGGTCAGGATAATGAACATGGTCAATTTCTCCAGCTTAAGCGCCGCGAAGAAATTCTGGTTCGCCTCCATCCAGGTCTTCAGGCTGTAATCATACCCCACCAGGCCGGCAATGCGTTTTTTCAGCTTATCAGCCAGATAAAGATCGTCCAGTTTGACAGCTATGGCGCTGATCTGGTTTTGGGCGCCCAATATCTTTTGAGTTGTCGCCAGGCCTACGATGATAAGGTTCAGGTCGTAATCATACATCCCGGAATTAAAAACCCCGGAGACCGTTAATTTATACTGCTTGCCTAACGGCGAATAAATATTCAACTCCGAGCCGGGAACAAGCCCGAGGTATAAAGCCAGCTCCTTGCCGATTATGACCGTGTCTTCCTTAAGCCCGGCCAGTGATCCCTTGACCATGTATCTTTCCAGCCGGGTGACCTTTTTTTCTTTCGCGGGGTCGATCCCCTTGATCCCCAGGGCCATGAATTTATTGTTCTCTTCGATCAGGACCTGCCCCTGCAAATAAGGGCTCAGGCCGCGGATATGCGGCTCGGCTTTTAACTTCTCCGCGATAGATTCAAAATCCGCGTAATCCATCGGCCGGTATGAAGAGACAGTGATATGCGCGTAGTTGCCGATTATCCGGTCGCGCAGGTCCTTGTCAAAACCGGACATTACCCCGATCACCACGATCAAGGCCATTACGCCTATGGCGATGCCCAAGATAGAGATGATACTTATCAAAGATAAGAATTTCTCTTTTCTTTTGGTGATTAAATACCGCCAGCTGATTAATAAATTTGCGCGCATTTAAGCGGGACTTTAACCCTGTTTTTCCCCCGCAGGTCTTAACAGGGGAAATAAAATGACATCGCGGATAGAAGGTTGGTCGGTCAAAAGCATGACCAGACGGTCTATGCCTATACCCAGGCCTCCGGCAGGCGGCATACCATGCTCCAATGCCAGGACATAATCCTCGTCCACCACCTTATGTCCGGTCTCTCCGGGGTTCTTAACTTCTTCTTCAAAACGCAGTTTTTGTTCCTGGGGATCGTTCAACTCCGAATAGGCGTTGCCTACCTCCATGCCGGCAATGAACAGCTCAAACCTTTCTGATATCAAAGGATTATCCTTTTTCGTCTTCGCCAGAGGGCAAAGGCTGGTGTAATAATCGGTGACGAAAGTGGGGTTAACGTTCAAACCCTCTTCCAGGGTATCCTCGATCACTTTATTGATCTGGGTCCGGCTTAGTTTATCCGTATCCCTGGCAAAACCGCTGGCCTTGAGCTTCTCCAGCATAACCTGCTCCGTATCAGACGGCGTTATTCCGAATCTCTCTTTTACCAGTTCCGCGAACGATATTCTTTTCCACGGGGGGGTAAGGTCTATTGACTTGCCTTGATAGCTCAGTTCCATCTTCCCGCACGCGTCCTGGGCGGCGGCAACGATCAGGCTTTCGCATAAATGCATCATAACTTCATAGTTGGCGTATGCCGCGTAAACCTCAAGCATAGTGAATTCCGGGTTATGCTTTATGGAAACCCCTTCGTTGCGGAAAGAACGGTTTATTTCATACACCTTATCCATGCCCCCGACCAAAAGCCTTTTAAGATAAAGCTCCGGGGCGATGCGCAGAAAAAGGTCCATATCGTACTCATTATGATGCGTCTTAAAAGGCCTTCCCGCCGCCCCTCCGGCGATATCGTGCATCATCGGGGTCTCCACTTCCAGGAAACCTTTTTCATCCAGTGTCTTTCGCAAAGACTTGATGATCCGGGAACGGGCCACAAAAACCTTGCGCACATCCTCGTTGGAGACCAGGTCCAGGTAACGTTGGCGGTAGCGGATCTCCACGTCTTTTAACCCGTGCCATTTCTCAGGCAGAGGGCGCATAGCCTTGGATAAAACGATAAAATCCTCTACCTTGATCGTCAGTTCTCCGGTATGGGTCTTGAATAATTCCCCCTTGACCCCGATAAAATCCGCGACCTCGATATTTTCCAGGATAGCGGACTTTTCCGGCCCGATCACATCCGCTTTAAAATAAAGCTGGATCCGGCCGGTGGAATCCCTTAAGTCGGCAAAGACGACTTTGCCGTGCCCGCGTTTGGCGGTAAGCCTGGCGCAGACAGCGACCTTCAGTCCTTCCTGAAAACCGTTGATAACCCCGGCAATATCCAGGCACCCTGAATACGGCTTATCGTAAACAGGTATGCCCTTATCTTTTAAGGCCTCTAATTTAGCCTTCCGCTGTGAGATGATCTCATTAAGTTCCATAGTTCTATAATTATATAGTATAAATTACGCTGTGTCAATCTTAATAGATTTGAGTAAAACGCGGAGAAAATCAGCCTTTTTAAAGGGATTTAGCAGCGGAAAAAGCGCATTTACTGCGGATTTTAACCGAAAAACGGCTGGATCCTGCTTTCTTCTATGTCCGAAAGCCCTAACGCGGATTTAATATTGAACGGGCCTATGCTCAAGCGTTCGATCCTGGAAACATGGCCCACACAATTCAGGTCAACTGCCAGATCCTCAGCCAACTGGCGCACATAAGTGCCCCGGGAACATTTAAGATAAAACTCTACATCCGGGAGCTTGAATTCCAGAAGTTTAAGTTCCTTGATCCGCACATCACGGGGAGTACGCTCGACCTGCTGACCTTTCCTCGCCAACTTATACAGCCGCTTGCCCTTGTATTTTACCGCGGAGACCATCGGCGGTACCTGTTTAATATCGCCGATATACGCGGGCATGGCGTTTTTCACCATATTCTCGTCTATGTGGTTATAATCCCTGGTTTCCAGAACATCGCCTTCAAGATCGCCGCTTGAGGTCCTTGAACCCAAGGTCAGGGTAGCCACATATTCCTTGTCATAACTTAAAAACTTATCGAACAACCGGGTGCATCTGCCCAAAAGGATCACCAGAACCCCTGTGGCAGCGGGATCCAGGGTCCCGGCGTGGCCGACCTTGCGCATCTTCAGCTTTTTTCGCACAAAATCCACAACATCGTGCGAGGTCATCCCCTTAGGTTTATTTATGACTATAATCCCGTCTTTCATATCAAAATCTGTGCCCTGTCTTTATCCCTTTGTCCTGCAGCTCTTTAAGCTTCTCCTTGGAACACTTGATACAGAGGAATTTAGGTTCGGCTCCTGAACGGTCGTAATCCCTTGTCTTTACCAACCGCCAGACACTGGCGGCCTTGCCGCATTTATCGCACGTGCCTTTATCCTTAGTATGCCATATCTCAAACGCCGCGGAGGTGAAGATGAACCTGTCCACCCAGAAGAATATAGCTCCGCCGATAAGGTTGGCGACCACTGTAGACCATATGCCCACACCAAGCTGTTTTACCACCAGCCAGAGTATAGGCGTGCTTAACTGCCATCTGATCATATAGAATATGAATCTTTTCATTTGTCCTTTACAGATAACTGTTATTTTTCAAATATCCCGAGTAGTCGGCGATCGCTTCTTCGAGAGTACGGAACTCTTTTGCATAACCGGCTTTTCGTAATTTGCCCAGGTCCGCCTGGGTAAAATACTGGTATTTATCGCGGATCTGTTCGGGCATATCGATATATTCGATCTGAGGCGTTCTGCCCAAGGCCGCAAAAAGTCCGCGGGCAAGATCATTCCAACTGCGGGCACTTCCCGTGCCTGCGTTGAATATGCCTTTTTTATCCGGGTGCTCCATAAAATAATAAACGATGTCCACCGCGTCCTTGACATATATGAAATCGCGTTTTTGTTCCCCGTCGGGATATTGCTTCACGTAAGACCTGAACAAACGCATTTTTTCCCCGCGGCTTACCCCGTCAAAGACCTTGGCGATAACGCTGCGCATATTCTCTTTATGGTATTCATTAGGGCCGAAAACATTAAAGAACTTGAACCCGGTGACCTTCGCGGTCAGACCGTTCCTTATAAGCCACAAGTCAAAAAGCTGTTTGGAATAACCGTACAGGTTCAGCGGTTTTAAATTCTCGGAAACACTATCTTCGTCGCTGTAACCCAACGATCCGTCACCATACGTCGCCGCGGACGAGGCATAAAGGAAGGGGACTTTTTTGGCTAAGGCCCATTTAGCCAGCCGTTTGGAATAAAGATAATTGTTCTCCATAAGGTATTCGCCGTCAGTCTCGGTGGTCGAGCTACAGGCGCCCATATGGATGATAAAATCAAAAGAGGCTTTCAGTTTAGCCGATTCCAGCGCATCCAGGAATTTCTCTTTGGCGATATAATCCTCAATGGCTTTTCCGACCAGGTTCTTCCATTTCAAAGACTCGTCAAGGTGATCAACAACGATTATATCTTTTATCCCCTGCTCGTTTAACTTATGGATCAGGCAACTGCCGATAAACCCGGCGCCGCCGGTAACGACCACTCTCATCTTTTTTCATCCTTTCATTCTGTAGGATATTTAATATATAATAGAAAGAAAAACCTTTTTAGTCAATAGTATTCTCAAAACCGAACCTTGATTTTTGGGATTTTTTGGGTATAATATGGATGTTAGATTGGTGCACCCGGCCATAAATGATTGGCCGGTATGCACGCCGTGTGCATGCACCTCGGAAACCTAATAGGATAGCTGACGCAACACCTCTGCTCCCCCCAATCTTATTTGAGAGATTGGGGCGCGCCTCTGCACAAGGAGGAATAAGAATGAAAGAAAGACGCAGATACACCAGGCTGGCGACAAAAGGAAAAACCTCATTGAACAAAGACGGCAAAGACGCCGAAGAAGGTTTTCTTATGGATATCAGCCCCGGCGGAATGAGGATACTTCTGGAGAGTCAGACCCGGGTAGGCTCGGTAATATCAGGGCAATTCAAGATCATCCCGCATATAGGCCCATTTTACGTCAAAGGAGAAGTTGCCTGGATCAATCCGCTAAAAGACGCCCAGAACAACAGCAACCGTTTTGAAGTCGGCGTTAAATTCAATAAAGTAAGCACGATCCCGATTTAAAAAGCCTTAGAACAAAAAGCCCCGCAGATTTTATCTGCGGGGCTTTTTTGTTACGGGCAATATTTTACCTTTTACGCTTCTCTTTTCCTGCCGGAGTTTTCTTTATCATCCAGCTTGAACTTTCCGACCATCTCTTTCAGGTCCATGGCCAGACGGGCAAGCTCCTGGGCAGACGCGGACATCTCTTCCATTGAAGCGGTCTGCTCCTGAGTGCTGGAAGACACCTCCTGAACAGTAGAAGCTGATTCCTTGGCGATAGAAGCGACTTCATTTATTGATTTTACTGTGCGATCAACCTCAACTATCCGTTCCTGACCGGCAGTAGCGATATCATTGGCGACGCCTGCTGCCTCGCGGGCGGCTTTATTGATCTCGGTCAACACATCGGCGATCTTGGAAACCTGGATCTTGCCTTCCTGGACTTCCTTGGAGCTTGCCTCTATGGCATTGACCGCGCGGTTGGTCTCGCTCTGGATAGAACGGATAAGCCCTCCAATCTTCCTGACAGCTTCCGCCGATCCTTCGGCAAGTTTCCTTACTTCCTCGGCAACTACCGCAAACCCGCGTCCGGCCTCGCCGGCGCGCGCGGCTTCGATAGCGGCGTTAAGAGCGAGAAGATTTGTCTGATCCGCGATAGAAGTAATGGTCTCGGTGATCTCTCCGATCTGCTGCGACATCTGTCCGAGATTCTGGATAACCTTGGCTGTATCGCCTACGGTGGCAGTCAGCCTCTCGATCTTATCCACGGTTTCCTGGGCAGTAACACGGCCGGCCTCCGCCCTGGTGCTGGTATGGCTCACGGCAAGGCTGGCGGTCTGGGCGTTAGATACCATCTGCTTGATGCTGGTCGAGGTCTTTTCCATAGTCTCGAAGGTTTCTTCGACTTTCTCCGCCTGAGTATTCGCGCCTTTACTGACCTTCTGTATAGCGTTGGATACTTCCTGGGTAGTGGCGTTCATTTCCTCGGCTGAAGACGACATCTCCTGCGCGGAACTGGCCACTTTGTCGGCGCTGGAACGCACCTGCGACACGATCTGGTTCATTGAACTGATGATCATATTGAAAGAATCGGCGAGCCTTCCCAATTCATCTTTTCCGGTGATCTTGATCTTCTGGGTCAAGTCGCCCATGCTCAAAGGGATGCTCCCTTTTATAAGCACGCCTACCGGAACGCTCAACATTACTTTTAGCAGAAAAAAGACCAGGAAGCTCATCAGGCCCAGGCCGACCAAAGAAAAGAAGATGTTTGACTTTTTCGTCATTGACATATCGCGCTCGATAGGAGACCAATCTAAAGCGATCCGCAAAACGCCTAAAACCTCTGTGGCCGAACCATGGCAGGAAAAACATTTCTTTTCATTCTTTATCGGCCGGATTATCGTAAAAACCTTCTTTTGCCCGACCAATGATTTTTCTAAACCGGAAAATGCTTTGCCCTTCAGCGCGGCATCTATATTGGCAACGCTGAGTTTTTGATCCTTTAAATCCTTTTCGGTAGTCCGTTTGATGGTCGCGGTATGGTCCAAAAGATGCATCCCGACTATCCCTTCCAGGGTTTTATACTGGTCGAATTGCATCTGGATCACGTCCTGGTCCCCGGTCATCATAGGATAACGGATGGCGGTAAAAACCGTATCCGAAAGCTTATCTGCGGTGTCTTTCTCCCTATTGAACAATGTTTTATTCTGGGATACGACGTTCATCACGGTGATTATTGAAAGGATAATGATCAAGCCGATACTCAGCCATAAGGTAAGTTTTGTTCCTATGGATTTCTTCAAGACTTCCAACATTTACCCCTCCCGGGTTCACCCTGTTAATAATATCGATTTGCTTGCTTTCTCTGACCCCACCCTGTTTTTCGATCTATGGAATATGATTTATGATAAAAACGCTGAATCCCTGCTTATTACTACGGCTCCCGGCAACTCTCGTCGCTCACCGGGAGCCGCGTTTGGATCAACACATCAAAAACACATTTTTCGGTTTATTTTAAATTTACTCTTAAAAATCCGCTTCTTTGTGGGTCTTCATACATTTGTGGCAATCGATGCAAACATTACGCTTGCTCACGTAATCCTTCATTGCCTGACGGGCAACGGTATCGCCGGGGTTCATAACATGAGTATTTCCGGCCCCATGGCAGACCTCACACTGCTTGTATTTTAACTGCGGAGTGACATCTTCGGAAATAAACCCTCCGGGCTGGCCGTATCCGGTGACATGGCAAACTAAACATGCGGGGTCCTTGGTCTTGCCGCGCATCTGCAGGACTGTCCAGGCCTTGGTGAATTTACGGCTCTCAAAATCCGTGAACTGCTGAGGATGGCAGCCTTTGCATTTTTCAGCCCCGACAAACTTCTGTTCCTGCGCCGAGACAGTAGCGCCTCCCAGGAATAAAGCCCCTACTGTCACAAAACCAAAGGTTAGCAATAAAACCAACAACGCCCATTTCCTCATCCAGCACCTCCTTTATTATGGCCTCTAATTTATACTTAAATATCTATCCTTTTGATACTTAGGATACAAAACAATGCCCGTTTTGTCAAGCCTTTTTATTCCTTCTTATCCTGTTTTTCGTCGTCGGGCTTCTCATTGATTCCCTTCTTGAATTCCTTGATCCCTTGGCCGAAAGACTTGAATATATCCGGTATCTTTCCCGCGCCGAAAATAACCAGGACTATCAGCAGGATAACGATCAATTCTCCCATGCCTATACCTTTCATTATTTCCTCCTCTCGATTATTTTAGCTATAGCCACACTTGCTGCGTACAAGATCAACAACGGCCCGGCCATTAACGCCTGGGAGAAAACATCAGGCCCGGGCGTAAGCACGGCGGCGGCGATGAATATAATAACAACTGCGAATCTCCACTGCCGGATCAAAGTCTGCGCCTTAAGCATACCCGCCTTGACCAGAAATCCGATGACCACCGGCAGCTCAAAGACCATCCCGAATGAAAACACCAGGCCGATCACAAAAGAAAGGTACCTCGAGATGCTCAGCATCGGGAGGACCACATCGGATCCGCTAGCCAAAAGGAACTTGACCCCGACCGGAAGAATCAGAAAATAGCAAAAAAACACCCCGCCGACAAAAAGCAGGAAAGAAACCAGCGTCACCAGGAGAATATACCTTTTCTCCTTAGGCAAAAGCCCCTTCTGGACAAAACTCCACAACTGAAAGAGAACGACCGGCAGGCTTAATAAAAGCCCCAGAAAAAAAGCTATCTTGATCTGGCACCAGAAGGCCTCGAACGGACTTATAAAATAGAGTTTGCCGACCGGCGCGGCGATATTTTCGATTACAATATTAACCTTGGAGTAAACCGCGCTGCCGCAGATAAATATCGCTATTGCCGAATAAACCAGGCCGTTTCTTAACTCACCCAGATGCTCCAGCAAGGGGATAGGATCATCAGGTTGTCTTATCTTCGGGGATTTTTCCAAGTTTTTCCCTGACTTCGTCTTTTATATCTTCAGGCGGCTCGTTTTCCAATGCCTGCTTAAGATCGCTTGTAACACGTTTTAGCTGGGACATAGCCTTGCCGATCTGGCGGCCGATCTCCGGGAGGCGCTTAGGGCCCAAGATCACCAGTGCCACTATGAAAATAATGATCAACTCCGGCATCCCGATATTGAACATACTAATTCTCCACTTCCAGTTCCAATACCCGGGATTCCAGGCCCTGCCCCTTATTTATATCCAGCCTGGCTGATTCAGCAATACTCCCCTTGGCGACCATCTGAAAAGCGTTGATTAATGTCTCCGGCGTTGTGTGCCCGTCATCGCCTAATTCGATCTTTATGCTTTTTACTTTTTTATTGCCCGCTTTCTCCAGGGTTAATTTCAAGATCTCACGGGCTACGCCAACCTCATGCATGATGAATCTCCTTTATGACCAATTCCGCGAGCCTGGGCAAGACCTCACCCACCTCCGGCGTAAGCTCCATACCCCAGTCTATTGTTTTTGGTTCTACCCCGAAAATGGTTATTCTGGGCAAGTTGCCGGTCTTCTTAACGATCTCGAAGATATCTTTAAGCGAGACATCGTGAAGCGAAGTCTTGGGGAAGGTATCGGTCCGATAATCATCCGGCGAGAACTTATAAATATCCCCGGGCTTGCCTCCGGCTTTTACCGCGTCAACGATAACGACTTCCCGGGATTCCTGAATGAATCCCAGAAGGTCAAAACCGCTGCAACCGCCGTCAACCAATTCCACGCCCTGAGGGATAGTTTTCCCCTTGAGATACTCTATAAGATGCACCCCGATGCCTTCATCTTGCATCAGAAGATTACCGCAGCCGATGACTCTTTTCATTCCCGGATCAGACAACGCGGAACTTCTTGATCTCTGCGCCGTTGTTCGGCCTGATCAAATGGACCGCGCAGGCAATACAAGGGTCGAACGAACGGATGATCCTGACTATCTCCAGAGGATTCTCGGCATCAGCTATAGCGGTGCCTACCAGCGATTCTTCCACCGGTCCGCGTACGCCTTTATCATCGCGCGGGCCGCAATTCCAGGTAGTAGGAACTACCGCCTGATAATTTTCTATCTTGCCCTTTGCTATCTTGATCCAATGTCCCAAAGCTCCACGGGCGCCTTCGGTCAACCCCATACCCTCTCCGGATTCCGGAACCTTGTATTCTGCCCAGGACGGAGCGCCGGGTTTTAATTGAAGCAGCCAGCCTTCCATCGCCTCGGCGATCTTCTTAGCCTCTATAGCGCGGGCCGCATGGCGGTCGATAACAGAAATACCCTGGCGATAATCGCCGTTTACCCACATTCTGGCCAACGGACCCACTTCATACGGCTGATTGTCGTATCTGGGGGCTTTCAACCAGCTATAGGCATCTTTCTTTTCAGCATCAGGGTCAGTAACCCCGTCATAAGGATTCTTACCTGAACCTCCGCTTTTATACCAGGAATATTTTATATCCTCGGTGACCTTTAAAGGATCAAACCCGACGATACTGCCTTTGGTATAACGCCCTGCCTTGAAGAATTTTTCTTTGTTTTGGCTGTCCAGCGGGAATCCTCCGTAAGCAAGAAGATTGCCATGCCCGATACCGATTTTCTTGTAGTCGGAATACACCTCGGCAACACCTAAGACATCCGGGATATACACGTCATTGATGAACGCCTGAAGTTCACGCAGACGCCAGAGAAACGAGGCGATCTTATCCACGGTAGGCGTAACAGTTACACCGCCGGGAAGCATGGTCATCTGGGGAGGCATTTTGCCGCCGAAAACCGCCAGCATTTCATGGGCCTTTTTACGCATCTCCAAAGCCTGCAGGTAATGCGCCACATAAGCGTCGTTCAAGTCTTTGGGCAGACGAAAGTCCCCTTTATACCTGGGGACGAACGGCGGAATATCCGGCCCGATAACATAGTCAAGGGCTGCCAGGTGATAAAAATGCAGTATATGCGATTGAATGTGGTTGGAACCTAAAAGCAGGTTACGGATGATCCTGCCGTTATCCGGGATAGTGACCTTGAACGCGTCGTCCAAACAGAGGGTCGCGGCTGTTCCATGGGCCATAGGGCATACCCCGCAGATCCTCTGGGTAATATGCTGGGCGTCACGCGGGTCGCGGCCTCTTAAAATAACCTCGATACCGCGCCACATAGTCCCGGAGCTGTACGCGTCGATTATTTTCCCGTCATCCACTTCGCAGGTTATTTTTAAATGTCCTTCGATCCTTGTTACCGGATCTATTACTATTTTCTGAGTAGCCATCAAAACCTCCTTGATTAGATAATCAACACCGGCGCATATTCCGATTGCGCCGGGTGTCCGCCCAGCGCAATCCTTTCAGCGCGGGGTGTCCGGTAAATTGACTAAGCAATCTCGCTATCCTTTTTAGGCCATTTATCCTTAGGCAGAGCGGAATAGAACGGCGACATCCCATCCGGGAAATCCGGGCTGGAGCAACCGATACAAGGCGCGCCCACGCCGACACACCAATTAACGCCTGAGTTCCATTTGCGTAAAGGACAATCCGAGCTGGCCATCGGGCCTTTGCAGCCTAATTGAATAAGGCAACCTTTTTCGCCGATCTTGGTGGCCATTTTCCCTTCTGCAAAATAAGAATAGTTCGGGCAATTTTGATGAACTGTCTCTCCATAGAACATTTTCGGCCTGCCTTTATCGTCAAGTTCAGGCAATCCGAAAAGAAGCACATGGACAATTGTTCCCAATAACCAGTCCGGATGCGGCGGGCAGCCTTGGATATTAATAATTGGGACTCCGGAAACAACCTCACTTACCGGTTTACATCCAGTAGGATTCGGTTTTGCCGCAGATATCCCTCCGAACGAAGCGCAATCTCCAACAGAAATAATCGCCTTGGCCTTGGGCCCGAGGGTCTTGATAGTCTCAAGGAAAGTCATCTCCTTGCCGTCTTTCTGGCCGATGGTGCAATAGATACCATCGTCTTTTGTCGACACAGCGCCTTCAACCAGCAGGAAATATTCGCCTTTTGCCTTTTCAGATATTATATCAAGGTAATTAACAGCTGTTTCCCCTGAAGCTGCCATAACAGTCGGCAGGTAATGCAGGTCAATGATCTTAAGCAAGACCTCCGCTATAGTAGGATGCGCGGTATTAAGCAAAGAAACAACGCAGCCGGTGCAATTAGAACCCTGAAGCCAGATAACCGGGGGTTTGGTAGAAGCAGCCTGTTCCATAGCTTGGACCAATTCCGGGATAACAAGCTGAGAAATACCCATACCGACCGCTGAAGCGCTGCACAGCTTCAAAAACTCTCGCCTCGTAAGTTCCATTTGCTACCTCCTTTTTAATCATCTTTAGAAATGAAGCTCCCCGCGGCAAGCCGCCGGGAATCCAGGAACCATCCCTACTTCATTCCCCGAACATTTATCCCAAAAACAAGCCACACTCTCTAAGCAAGGGAAACAAAAAAGCTCAAGCATTGCTTGAGCTTACAGGATTTCTAAATTTTGATAAACGTGGCTTTTATCAATTTTTCTGACCCTTGTGAATTTACTTTTACCTGCACTGACCTGTTTTCTTTTAACATAAATACACAGGGTTGTCAAGAAAATTTTAATTCTTACCTTAATAATCTCAATAGCTTTCAAATATTCGTGCTTTATCCGGATTCTTATGTTAAAATGACTTATGGTCTACGCTGCGAAAATACACCTCGAAGGAGTTGTCCAAGGAGTAGGCTTCCGGCCGTTCATCCTTCGCCTCTGCCGCGAACTTGCGTTAACCGGTTTCGTCTTAAACACTTCCAGCGGAGTAGAGATACACGTGGAGGCTGTCAGGGAAAATATATTATCATTCTTTGAAAACCTGGGAAAGGAACTCCCTCCCCTGGCAAGGGTCACCAAGAAAGATATAAACTTTGTTAAACCTGCCGGTTACAGTGATTTCTCGATCAAGGAAAGCCTAAAAACCCGGGGACAATCGGCATTAATAAGCCCTGACATAGCGACCTGCCCTGACTGCCTTAAAGAGCTTTTTGATCCCTCTGACCGCAGATTTCTTTACCCTTTTATAAATTGCACCAATTGCGGCCCGCGTTTCTCGATTATCAAAGACCTTCCCTACGACCGGCCTCTGACTACCATGGCCGGCTTCAAAATGTGTCCTGACTGTAAGGCCGAATACAAGGATATCGATCAGCGACGCTTTCACGCCCAGCCTAATGCCTGCTCTATATGCGGCCCGGCCCTGGAATTAGTTCAGCTTCGCGGGCGCCGGACAAAAACCCTGGCCAAAGGGAAAAAAGCCCTTCTTGAGACTGTAAAATTATTGAAATCAGGCAAGATCTTAGCCATAAAAGGTATCGGCGGATTTCATATCAGTTGCGACGCGGATAACCCTAAAGCGATCCGTCTTTTAAGAGAGCGCAAGAAACGGCCGTATAAACCTTTTGCCATAATGGTAAAAGATATCCGAGAGCTAACCCGATGGTGCGAGATATCCGGCCTTGAGGAAAAGATACTTTCCAGCCCGGAAAGCCCGATCCTTTTATTAAAGAAGAAGCTGGAGAATAAGATCACCCGCCTGCTCAGTCCTTATAATAATTGTTTGGGCGTGATGCTGGCTTACGCGCCCCTGCACCATCTTCTTTTGGACGCAGAGACCTTGCCCGGCAATGCGTTAAGCAAACTGGTAATGACCAGCGCGAATATCAGCGACGAACCCATAGAAATAGAGAATACCCTGGCAATAAATAACCTGGGCGGGGTCTGCGATTATTTCCTGGTCCATAACCGCCGTATACATAACCGGACCGACGATTCCATCGTCCAGATAATGGACGAAAAACCCGTACTCCTGCGCCGCAGCCGGGGATATGCGCCTTTCCCGTTCTTCACTGACAACCGGATGAAGAATATTCTGGCCTGCGGGGCCGAACTTAAAAACACATTTTGCCTGGCAAAAGATAATTTCGCTTTCTTAAGCCAGTTCATCGGCGACCTGAAGACTTACCCCGCATTCACCTTTTACCAGGAGACAATAAACAGGCTTTGCGGATTGTTGGGAATGAAACCGGAAATAATCGCCTGCGACCTTCACCCGGATTATCTTTCCACAAAATACGCGCTGCAATACAAAGAAAATAAACCAAAGGTAAAAATCATCCAGATCCAGCACCATCACAGCCATCTGGCCAGCGTTATCTGCGAACACCGGATAAAAGGAAAGGTCATCGGGGTCTGCCTGGACGGGATAGGTTATGGCACGGACGGCAAGGTATGGGGCGGAGAGTTCTTCGCCGGAGACCTGAAAGGCTTTCAAAGGAAAGGGCACTTGGAATATACGCCGATGCCCGGCGGGGATAAAGCGACGCAGGAGCCTTTCCGCATGGGCATAAGTTACCTGTATAAGACCTTTGGCCCGGACCTGTCCGGGATAAAGATCCCCTTTACCGCGAAATACCGCAAGGACCTGGACCGAGTCATCAACTCCGCCCAGATAAATCCCCTGCTTACTTCCAGTTGCGGCCGCCTTTTTGACGGAGTGAGTGCGCTGGCGGGAATTTGTGATATAATAACTTTTGAGGCTGAAGCGGCGATAAGATTACAAATGCTTGCCGAAGGATCCCGCAGCGATAAAAGTTACGATTTTATGATACGGAATGATAACGGTCTATTCATTATCAAGCCCCAAACGGCTATCCGGCAGCTGGTCGAAGATATTAAAAAAAGGATCGATAAAAAAGACATTGCCCGGAAATTTCACAACGGACTGGCAAAGGCCGTGGCCCAGGCCTGCAGGATAATGCGCGAGAGGAACGGTCTCGAAACGGCAGTCCTTTCCGGCGGGGTTTTTCAGAACAGGTTGTTCCTTGAAACATGCCTGGATAATCTACGCCGGGATAAATTCACGGTTTATTATAACCAGCTTTTGCCGGCTAATGACGGAGCGATTTCACTCGGCCAAGCAGCCATCGCCAACGCGTTTCAAGACCCGGTCTTACAAAACGCTGCGGCAGAATAAGTTACAAGACCGGGTCTTGAAAAGGAAAACAATATGTGCCTTGCCATACCAGTTAAAGTGATCAAGATAAAAGAAAATTCCGCGCAAGTGAATATGGCCGGCGTAAAACGCCTGGTAGATGTGCGTTTCCTGGAAGGCCTGCAAGTCGGCGACTATATCCTGGTGCACGCGGGTTTCGCTATTGAGAAAATCGATGAAGAACAGGCAAAGGAAACCCTTAAATTGCTGGAACAGATATATTACGACGAGTAAAAATGAAATATATAGACGAATTTCGTGACAAAGATATTGTTAAAAAACTGGCGCAGCGGATAAAAAGGCTGAAACCGCAGAATATAAATCTAATGGAAGTCTGCGGGACGCATACCATGGCCATATTCCGCTCAGGGATAAAACAAATACTGCCGCAAGGAGTTAACATAATCTCCGGCCCTGGATGCCCGGTGTGCGTGACCGATCAAGGGGATATTGACAGCATGCTCAAGCTGGCCGGGATAAAGAATGTCATCTCTACTTCCTTCGGGGATATGCTCAGGGTTCCGGGAACAACCAGCTCCCTGGAAAAAGAACGCGCCAAGGGATGCGATATACGCAGCGTTTACAGCCCGTTAGACAGCCTGGAAATAGCCAGGGAGAATAAGAACAAGGAAGTGGTTTTCTTGGCAGTGGGATTTGAGACCACCTCTCCTGCCATAGCCTCGGCAGTCTCCGACGCGCGCGAAAATAAGCTGGATAATTTCTCGATCTACCCTTGCCATAAGCTTATACCGCCGGCGTTGGAAGCTTTGCTTAAAGCAAAAGAACTGAGGTTGGACGGTTTTATCTGCCCGGGGCACGTTTCCAGCATAATCGGCAGCGCGAGTTACGAATTCGTCGCTTCCCAGCATAAAATACCTTGCGTTATCTCCGGCTTTGAGCCGGTGGATATACTGGAATCGATACTGATGCTTTTGAAACAGATCCGCGAAGAGCGCGCTGAGGTTGAGATCCAGTATAAGCGCGCGGTGCGCCCCGAAGGAAATCCCCTTGCCCGGGAATTGCTCAAAGACGTATTCACGACGACCGAAGCCAGATGGCGGGGATTAGGGACAATTCCGGAAAGCGGACTTAACCTGAACAGCGATTTCAAGAAATTCAACGCAAAGGAAAAATTCGATCTGACGGTAAAAAACCCGGTCCGGCCCGGGAATTGTTTATGCGGACAGGTATTACGAGGAGTAAAAACCCCGGATCAATGCGGACTTTTCGCGAAAGCCTGCACCCCGGAAAATCCTTATGGCCCGTGCATGGTCTCTTCTGAAGGGACCTGTGCCGCCTGGTATAAATACAATCGTTGATATGGAAGAACGGATACTTTTAGGACACGGCAGCGGCGGGAAGCTAAGCCACAGACTTTTAAAAGAGGTCGTCTTCCCTTGCTTCTCCAACCCCATTCTGGATAAGGCCGACGACGCCGCGATATTTGACTGCAAAGGCAGGCTCGCCTTCACCACCGACTCATTTGTGGTCCACCCCCTATTCTTCCCGGGAGGGGATATCGGTAAACTGGCGGTCTGCGGCACTGTAAACGACCTCGCGGTAATGGCCGCCAAGCCATTATACCTTACTGCCGCCTGCATAGTAGAAGAAGGATTTGAGATCAGCCTATTGAAGAAAGTGATCCGCTCAATGGCCGAGGCAGCAAAACTCGCCGGGGTCGAGATCATCGGCGGTGATTTCAAGGTGGTTGAGAAAAACTCTTGCGACGGGATCTTTATCAATACTACAGGGATAGGAATGGTTGATGCCAAAGTAAAGGTATCAGGCAATAACGCTAAGGCTGGTGACGCAATCATCATCAACGGCAACATCGGCGAGCACGGGGCAGCGGTAATGTCCGCCCGGCAGGATTACAAGCTGGAAACCAACATAAAAAGCGACTGCGCCGCCCTTAATCACCTGATAGCCTGTATATTAAAAACCTCTTCTAAGGTCCATGTAATGCGCGATCCCACCCGAGGCGGCGTGGCTACCACCCTTAATGAGGTCGCCTTGCAATCCGGTGTGCGCATCCAGGTCGACGAAGACAGCCTGCCGATACCCGAAGCGGTAAAAGGCGTTTGTGAGCTCTTAGGCATTGATCCTTTATACATGGCTAACGAAGGCAAGGTGCTGGTATTTGCCCCGGGAAGTGAAAGCAAAAAAATATTATCGGCGATGCGCAAGAACCCCCTGGGAAAAAATTCCCGCATCATCGGGGAGGTAATCAAAAAAGATACCCCTCTGGTATTGCTGCGCACCGCTATAGGGTCAACCAGGATCCTGGACATGCTTACCGGCGAACAACTCCCCCGCATCTGTTGAACTATAAAAATCTTGACGGCAATACTATCCAGGCGTAAACTTTATATAACTATCGTTTATTTCTTAAGAATATGAATATAGGATTATTACTAATACTCTCCCTGCCGGTTTATTTCCTTGCCTACCGTTTCTACGGAAAATTCATTTCCCGCGTATTTAACGAAAACGACAAAACCCCCACCCCGGCTGTTGCTATGAAGGATGACGTAGATTACGTGCCGACAAAGCTGGAAGTGATCTTCTCACACCATTTTGCTTCCATAGCCGGAGCAGGCCCTATAATCGGGCCGACAATAGCCCTTATATTCGGTTATCTTCCGGTATTTTTATGGGTGGTCCTGGGTACGGTCTTTATAGGCGCGGTCCAGGATTACACCGCGCTTTTTGTAAGCATACGGGAAAAAGGGCATTCTATCGCCGAGGTCGCTGACCGCACCCTGGGCCGATTCGGTTTTTTTCTGCTTATCTCTTTCACCATTATAATGCTGGTTTATGTCACTTCCGCCTTTCTCGCCTTGACCACCATATCGCTTACATCCATGGTCCCGCTGGAAGCCATGAAAGTCGGCCCCGGGGAAACAATACTAAAAACCATAACCGGATCCGACGGCATAGTCAAAGCCCGCATCGGCGGGATCGCGTCAACTTCAGTGATCATAATGACCCTGTGCGCGCCATTCATCGGCTTCCTGCTCTATAAAAAACAGCGCAATGTCGCGATAGTCGGGCTTTTTGCCTTGGTCATCGGGATGCTCGCCATAATCATAGGCGTGGTCCTTCCGGTCACCCTCGATCCCAAAATCTGGATGATCCTGTTAACCCTTTACGTTATTGTAGCTGCCCGGGTCCCGGTGTGGATGCTTCTTCAACCGCGGGATTTCACCAATTCTTTTTTACTTTATATAGGTATTTTCTTCCTGTTCATCGGGGTGATCTCTGGAGGTTTTATGGGGATCAAGCTCCAGGCGCCGGCGTTGAATATAGCCGAAGGAACCAATATCCTGGGATCGATCTGGCCTTTCCTTTTTATTACTGTTGCCTGCGGAGCCATTTCCGGATTCCATGCGCTGGTCGCCGGGGGAACCATTTCAAAACAAATAACCCGGGAATCAGACGCAAGAAAAATCGGGTACGGCGGAATGCTCCTGGAATCGCTTTTAGCTGTTCTGGTGATCCTGACAGTAGCAGGAGGGCTGGATTTCACTACCTACAGCAGCATTCTAAATCCCGCCGGCAAAGGAACGGAGGGGAATCCTATCCTGGCGTTTGCCTTATCCATGGGCGCATTGCTGAACAAATCGCTGGGCCTTCCGGTCGCCGGAGGCACGGTCTTTGGAATATTGTTGGTCGAAGGATTCGTGATCACTACGCTGGATACCGCGGTAAGGCTTAACCGTTATCTTTTCGAAGAACTCTGGTCGGTACTAATTAAAAAACCGCCGAAGATCTTTAGATCTTATATGTTCAACGCCAGTCTATCAGCCGGGCTGATGCTGCTTTTATGTTATACTAACAGCTTTAAGCAGATATGGCCCGTCTTCGGCTCGGCGAACCAACTCCTGGCGGCATTAACCCTGATCGTAGTCTCGGTATGGCTTGCCCAGCGTAAAAAAGCTACCTTTTTTACCATCCTGCCGGCGATATTCATGATGGTGACCACCATTTATTCGCTCTGGCAGATGCTGACCACGCAATATATGCCGCAGAACAAACACCCGCTAAGCATCACCGCTTTTCTGCTCATCCTGTTATCTATCGGCGTGATCTTTCTGGCCACGAATAAATTAAGCAGCCACATCTTCTCCAGGCGTAAACTTCCCTCCCATAAACAGTAGACGAACCGTAGACGCTGTACGCATCTAATTGCATATCTAAGGATTACAAATGAATACAGAAATAGCCCATAAAACATTTATTTGTATCTATATGCCCCGGAGGATGTTAGCTACAACGTCTGCAGCATAAAGGCAAGAAAGCTGATTAGAATAATTATTACGATTACCATCAGAAGGGGCTTGGGTTTCAAAAAAAACTTGCCGCGATTAAGGCTCTCCCCGCAATAAAGGCACAACAGCGCTTCATCATCATAGACCGGTTTACGGCAATGCGGGCAGATATATTCGGCCATTAATACCTCCTGTTAAGGTTTGGCTTTAATGCTGTTTGGCGGTTCAGATTCTATTTTAGTCAGGGTAATCCCCACCTCGGTGAATATCGGCCCTTTGACCGCCGCACATAAAGGTATCCTTCTTTTATCGCAGCTAAAATAAGCGCTAACCCTGCCTTTATCCACCTTCTTGTCCTGGAGCTTCGCGTAAGGCATAAGCTGAAATGCCTCATTCTCGCCGATCTTCGGCAGCCGGATAAACATCTTGGACTGGATCAAACCCAGGAAACGATAATTGTCTTCATTGCTGCAGACATCGTATTCCACTTTGTCCCCCACTTTTAACCCGAGAAGCCGAAAATAATAACAGGCGCTCAAGATATCCTGGATATTATCAGGGATATCGAAATGCTTTTCGGATTTATCCAGGGAATTCTTGAAATGGGCCTTATGGCTTATCTGGTCGAAATCGGTTATCGCGTCCTTCTTATAACTGCCGTCGCGGCGATAGACCTCGTGACGCAAAGTATGCAGCTTCTCGACATCCATATATGAAATGAACCGGTCATCTATCCTGTAGATCTTTGAAAAGAAACCGTTGGTCTTGGCAACCGCCTCCAACACATACGCGTCCCTGCCGTTAATGTTCTTTATTCCCTTTACCGACGTAGTAAGCGTGCCGACAGGTATGCCGATCCAGTTCATCTCATAGGTCAGCTTTTCATATTCAGGCAGCCGCGAATCCGGCGGAACGATCACGATATCCCGGGCATATTTGGTCAAACCGCCTTTTCCCCCCAGGAATAACGAATTTTCTATCCTGCCGGACATCATGCATCCTGCCAATGACAAGGACAGCACAATAATGATCAAATGAACCGGCCTGCGGAATATCTTTACCATTCCTTATCGCCTTTCTTCCTGGACCTTTTAAACCGGCTGCCACGCGGTATTTTGTTATACTTACGGATAAGTGCTATTCTTTTATCCAGATCAGTGGCGAACCAGTTGGCGAAATAACCCGGGCCTCCGCAGGCCACGCTGGCCGCGCTCACCAAATTCCATCCGGCGTTAGCCATATGCCCGGCCATTCCTTTGCGGGCGAACCAGTAATCCTTCAACACAAGAAATGTATTATAATAATCCTGCGGCCGGCATATGCCCGCGTTACTCAACAGCTCCATGGCTTTCTTATCCACTTCATAATGCTCTTTTGGCGTTGACATGTTATGCAGGTTATACTCCACATGAGAGATCTCATGGCTGGCCACACAAATGAACACCTTCTTTCTGTCGGCGTAATAATTCTGAAAAACGTATTTTATGAAGCTGTCCGGCAGTTTTACCAACCTGCCCTCGATCTCCGGGATCCCCATTTTGCATACGCCTTCAGGGACTATGGCCACCTGATAACCGCTGACCTTTACGCTTGCGGTCAATTCGTCCCAGATACCCATTACCTGAGCGCGGTAATTATCCGGAGGATCGTAATAATTGGCCGAGAAATTCACTGCGGCGCAGCCGCTGATAATTACACACATCAAAAACAACAACCGTTCATACTTGATCTTTTTCATACAATCATTCGCAGAAAAAAATACCGTTTTATGGATTAATTTGCTGTCGCTCGTCTTCAACCAATTGTTCAGACTCCTCGTGCATATCCAATATCCTGCGACCGGCATATTCAGCGGTATTTCCCAAGACCAGCAAACTTCCTTTTCGGGTTACCTTTGACCGCGGGGGATACTATCCTCTTGCGCCTGGACAGAAAACGGGCTGCGGGAATTAATAACCCCCAACAGACAAAAATTTATCCTCATGACCCATTTTCCCATAACATCTCCCCAGTTGAAGGCTGGGAATAAATCACCCTTACCGCCAGATCATCGAGCGTGCGCAAATCCCCCAGGCACTCCTCGTAATAGCCGATAGAAAACTTCAGAGACTCTTCATTATCTTTGAATTTACCGCTGGCAATGTAATCCCGGTAATCGCTTATCTTTTCCTTAAGCAAATCTTTATCCGGGATATTCCACCCAGTCTCAAATACCGCGTAATTACCTTCTATCGCCTTAAGCCGCAGCGCACTGGAAATGCATCCGTAAAAATCCAAGGTGATCTCATTATCATCCACTTTTATCGTCTGGCCTTCGCCTTCCCCGGGGCCAAGCCTAACCTCACCCGGCGCTATTCCGGATATGCTGAAGCGGTGGATGACCTCATCCGGATACGCGTCATTCCTTTTAACCCCCAGGAACACGGTCTGATCCAGACCTAATCTAAAACTATGCCGGCCGCTCCCTTTAAAAAAAAGATCCGGCTGCAAACGGGAAACATTTAACTTGTATAAATAAGAATCCAATCCCAGGTCCATTTTATAAGGTTTTAACGGGTCATCTCCCGGGGAATTTATCGCGAATTGCAGGTATTCTTTCAACTGAAGATCAGGACTGGACAATAAATAGGTATTTAACGCGAACTCCCGGATGGAATTACCTTGAGATAAAAATATATTTTGTCTATACCCGCCGAAGTTAACTGTATAATCCCCCGGTTTAAAGCTGTAAAATCCCAGCTCCAGCCGCAGCCATTCGGCCCGTCTGTCGTTATTGCTGTCGATCTCGGTATACCCGACTACGCCTTTGCATACCGGCAACAGCGGCTCAGCTTTATCCCGTAATCCCACTTCCGTCAGGATAAGCTGACCTAGCCGGAAAAGGTATTGCCAGACGATCTCCCGGTCAACATCATTAAGCAAATTATAAAGCTGAATGGATTTACGATGACCTTCTATGCTGATGATTATCCCATAAGAAGCGCTGTTATCCGCCGGCGATTCTTGTTCCGGGAAATCCCCCAGGTTATGCTCGAGCAGAAATTTAGAGAGCCAGATAAGCTCGGCAGGCGATACCTTCAGTTCCTTGACCTTATTGCGCATCTGGATGACAACCCACCCGTCACCGCGCATAGTGTAAGCCATCAGTTCTTCAGCTTTATAGTCGCCTAAAGGGCAGTTCTGAAAAGAAACCCTTACATCATTACCCAGGAGACCTTTATCCACCCGGCTTTGCAGTTTCTGGGAGAGGACTTTCCAGGAAAGTTGGGCTGTTTCAGCCCGGGCAGCCGGAGAACCGGCTATTCCCAAAACAAGGAGCAACAAAAGGCAGCGGCGCAGCTTCATCGTAATGCTACCTGTTATTTAATGAGCCGGGTTATTTCCTTCAAAAGGTTATCCATCTCAAACGGCTTGGGGATATAGCAGTCGGCTCCGATAACCTTGCCGATGATCTTATCCGCGTCCGTATTCTTGGCGGTAAGCATGATAACCGGGATATCGAATGTCCTCTCATCCCTTCTTATCTCCCGGCACACCTCTTCACCGGAAAGACCGGGCAATATAAGATCCAGGATAATAATATCGGGCTTTGATTCTTTTACTTTCTTCAGGCCCTGAGCTCCGTCGGAAACCGCAATGAACTCGAACCCGCGCATTTCCAGCTCATCCGCGATCATCGTGAGGATAAGCTTGCTGTCATCTATCACCAGGACCTTTTTCTTGTTTATCATCTGTTTATATGACCGTGCCTGAAGGCATGACCGTATTCTTGGGAACGATTATTATCCCGTTGCGGATCACGCAATATTCATTCTCGAATTCCCGGACATTCTTGTCGTTGACGATCTTTACGTTATCCCCGATCCGAACATTCTTATCCACTATCGCCTTTTTGATCACACACCCCTTGCCGATACCCAGACCGGGCTGGGCATTAGCCTTGCCGCCGGAAGCATCCATATCATAATAGTCGTTACCCATAAGGATCGAGTCTTCGATAACCGAATCCGCGCCGATCCTGCTTCTCAAACCCACGATAGAATGGGTGATCCGGGACCTCTCGATGATCGCCCCCTCGGCGACATTGGAATTCTCTATCTCGCTTTTTATCACCCGGGATAAAGGCAGATAACGCGGACGGGTATAGAACTGCCAGTCCTCGTCAAACAGGTCAAGCGGCGGTTTCAGGTCAGTGAACGCCATATTCTCTTGGTAGAACGATTCAATAGAACCAATATCCTTCCAGTACCCGTTATAGATAAAGGCGTGCGCGGGTTTATCCGCGATCGCCTGAGGGATCACCTCTTTACCGAAATCATCCTTGCGGTTATCCGCCAACAGGCCTTCCAGGACGCTTTTGTCAAACAGGTAAATACCCATCGAAGCAAGAAATTTCTCCTTGCCTTCTACCCGCACATCCATTCCCTGAATAGCCCCGGCAGAACCGGGCTTTTCGACAAAAGTTTTTATCCGCTGGTTCTTATCTACGCCCATGATGCCCAATTCCGAGGTATCCTTCCCATCCACCGCGTTGCAGGCGACGGTTATCTGGGATTTTTTCTCCAGGTGAAAATTGAATAATTTGCTGAAATCCATTTTATACAACTGGTCCCCCGAAAGGATCAGGATATGCTTGATCCTCGGGTCGTTAAAATGCTTGAAGCTTTTGCGCACCGCGTCAGCCGAGCCCTGGAACCAGTCTCCATGATCCATCGCCTGGTCAGCGGCAATGATCTCCACAAAACCACCGAAGAATGAGTCCAGCTTATAAGCGCGGGAAATATGATTATTCAGAGATTTTGAGTTGAATTGGGTCAGGATATATATCTTATTGAACCCGGAATTAAGGCAATTGCTTATCGGCACATCGATCAGACGGTATTTCCCGGCGATAGGAACCGCGGGCTTTGCCCGGTATTTGGTCAAAGGAAAAAGCCTTGTCCCTCTTCCGCCGCCCAGGATTATGCAGAGCACGCCACTCATAAGCACCTCTTATTTGGGAGAATTAGTTATTTGGTATTATTTTACCCCGGGATATCTTATTAGGCAATGAGATTTATATCACCCGCCAAGCACAACGTGGCATATTAATAAACTCAAGGCAGGACAGGAACAACCACATAAACATAGCGCAGTTTCTTATCGCCGTTATTTTTTATGTCATGGTTTGTTTCAGGGGGTATATAGACCAGGCTTTGCGCTTCAGCGGTAAACGCGGATTTACCTTGGATATGAACATCCGCCCGGCCTTCCAATATGACGATCGCCTCTTCCCGGGATTCGGTTTTATGCTCGCCCACGGATTCGCCGGGGGCCAGTATCACTGCCCCTGATTTGATCCCGGCGGTAAAAGGGGCTCCGGCGAGCAAACGCTGGAACCGTTCGTTGCCTTCTATCTGTTTCAAAACAGGCTTTAGGTCACGCATGCCGCGCCCCTGTTGATAAGAGAAGCGATGTATCCGGCGCCAAAGCCGTTATCGATATTAACCACGGACACTCCCGGGGCGCAGCTGTTGAGCATCGTCAAAAGAGGCGCGATACCTTTAAAATTAGCGCCGTAACCCACTGATGTCGGCACAGCGACCACCGGACAGGAAGCAAGACCGCCTATTACCGAGGGCAAAACACCGTCCATTCCGGCTAAAACAATGATGCACCGGCTTGCTGAGATTTTTTTAAACGAGCCTAAAAGACGGTGCAGGCCTGCCACACCCACATCATAGACCCTTTCCACGCGGCTGCCAAAAAGCTCAGCCGTGACCGCCGCCTCTTCAGCCGCCGTGATATCGGCTGTGCCTGCGCAGACCACTGAAACCAATCCTTCCCGGACAGGCTTTGCCCCGTCAAGACAAACAGTCCGAGCTTGCGCGTTATAAAATACCCTGCGGTTTATGCTTTTGATCTTCTTGAACATTTTCCCGTCAACACGGGTCAAAAGCACTTTTTTATTCTTCCGGGAAAGCGCCTTGAATATCGCCAGTATCTGTTCCGGGGTTTTCCCCTGGCAAAAGATCACCTCGGGGAAACCAGTGCGCATCAAACGATGATGATCGACCTTGGCAAAACCCAGGTCCTCATAAGGCAGATGCCTTAATTTCATGAAAGCATCGTTGATCGTTATCTTTTTTTCTCTTACACGCTTAAGCAGCGCGGTTATTTTATTTTTTTCCATCCCAATACCTCATTCAGCGAACCGACGCGGTAACCTTCCAGATCAACAGTCACATAAACAAAACCCAGGCTCCGCAATTTACGTAATATCTTTTCCTTCACCTTAACAGCCTTGGGAATATCTCCCCGGCCCAATTCCACCCTAGCCAGTCCTGCGTGCGAACGCACCCTAACCTGATCAAAACCCAGCCCGCGGATGAATTCCTCGGCTTTGCCGACCCGCAAAAGCTTTTCCGGAGTTATGCGCTCATTATAAGGGATCCGGGAAGCAAGACAGGCTGACGCCTGCTTATCCCAGGACTTAAGGCCGATCTTACGGGAAAGCAGCCGGATCTCTTTCTTGCTCAATCCCGCTTCTTGAAGCGGGCTCCTTATTCCCAATTCCTTCAGAGCCGCTGCGCCTGGCCTATAATCAAGGCGGTCATCGGTATTTGTGGCATCGGCAATACAAGACAGCTTTTGCCTTCCGGCAATATTTTTTAATCTTATAAATAAAGCCTTCTTACAATAATAGCACCGTTTGGCGGAATTTCGCCAGAATTCTTTGGACAGGCTATATTTTATCCTCCTGTGCCTGACTTTCAGTATTTTAGCCAATTGGGACGCCTCATCGATCTCCTTAAGGGATATCGACGGGGAAACCCCGGTTACCGCCAGCACATCCCCCTTAAGGACACTTTCCGCTACCGCAAGCAAGAAAGCGCTGTCCGCTCCACCGGAAAAAGCGACCAGCACCGAACGCATTTCTTTTAAGATACACCGAAGCTTCTTTAGTTTATCCGCTGCCTGCATACAAGGTCATCCCGGTTATTTTAAATTGTATCATCCCGGCATATTTATTCAATAAATATCGCTGCCCCAACCGGTTTCAAGACCCGGTCTTTGCACAATGCTGCATGCGCAGCGGTTTCTCCAGGCAGCTGCGGGAAAGAAGGCCTTCATCCTGGAAAAGTTCTGCCGTCGGACCGTCGGCAGTGACCTTTCCCCGGTGAAGAACAATAGCCCTCTCACAAAGGTCCATTGCCATATCCAGGTCGTGAGTGGCGATTATCTTGGTATGGCGGAAGGTCTTGAGCAGTTCGATCAGCCGCCTGCGCGAGCGCGGGTCAAGGCTGGAAGTAGGTTCATCCATAACCAGGATATCCGGCGACATGGCCAGGACCGTGGCTATAGCCACGGAGCGCTTTTCCCCCTGGGAGAGCTTATACGGCGGACGCTTTGCCAGATGCGCCATGCCCACGGTTTCCAGGGCCACAACGACTTTGCGCTCCACCTCCTCTTTGGGCAAGCCAAGATTAAGCGGGCCGAAAGCCACATCATCAAATACCGTAGGCATGAACAATTGGTCGTCGGGATTTTGGAATACCATCCCTACGCTGCGGCGCACGATCGACAGGTTCTGGGGAGTCAACAAACAATCCCCGATACGCACCTTGCCGGACGTGGCGCGCAGATATCCGTTCAAATGCAATAACAGCGTGGATTTGCCTGCGCCGTTCTCGCCTACCAGGGCCACTGATTCCCCATGGGAGATCCGGAAGGATACGCCGGCCAACGCCGCGGTTTTGTCAGGATAGGTATAATGCAGGTCCATAGCTTCGACGATATGGTGGCTCATAGACTCCTCCGGGTGATCAACGCGCCGACATGTAAAGGAATATTCCAATACCTTAAAATAATGAACAATACCGACCAGCCTGCCACGAATATTATTTCGCTGCGACCCTTCTTCATTGACCGGATAAGCCGGACATTCCCGTCAAAACCGCGGCAACACATGGCCAGATATATACGTTGGGCGCGGTCCAGCGTGCGCAGTAAAAGATGGCTGATCAGGGAAGTGAACGTTGTTAACTTCATAGCGGTGCCGCTAAAAGATCTCAGCGCCCTGGCCCGGACCAGCCTTTCTGTTTCTTCCAGCAGGACAAAAATATATCGGTAGAGAAATAATAACTGCATAACAAAAGGCTTAGGCAGTCCCAGCTTGGACAATGCCAGGCAGACCGCGTTAAAACCGGTGGATGCAACCAATACCAATGCCGCGGTCACCGTTAAAAAGAAACGCAGGAGTATAGAGATAAAAGAAACCCAGCCGCCGGAAATATTGATCCCCCCTACATGAAAAAGAATACTCCGGTCCAGAAAAGGATTACATATCGCGATCAATATCGCGAAAGGCGAGATCAAAAGCACTTTTCTAAGGATATACCTGGCCGGCAACCCGGCAACGGAGATCATTACCACGGGAAAGATAAAAAACGGCAGCAACCCGGATATGGCATACCTGTCAAAAGACACGACAGTCACGATAAAAACAAACGTGGCTATTAATTTGGCCCGGGGATCCAGCCTGTGCACAGGGCTGTCGGCGCAGGCCAAAGTATCCATATACCCTATATCCAGAAAATTACCGTTGATCTTATTCATTCTTATAGACAAGGCAGGCAGTACCGGCTACCGGCACTGCCTGCTGAATGCCCCTTTATGTAAATGATCGGGTTAACCCGCGCTTTTCGGAGTACGGCGTTTAACCAATAGTCCGATCAAAAATACCAAGGCTATGGTCAAAGCTCCCCCGGCCAGCCCTGATACAGAGGTCCCCGGATCAACCGCCGGCCAGGATGGTTTTACCGCTGCTTCTAAAGCGTTGACATCAGTAAATACTTGAGCAGATTCGTTTTTCTTAAAACCATAGTCCGGCAGAAACGCGGTTTTCTCCTGGATGCTGGAAGCAGAAACGTGGACAGGATCAACGCTCTCTAGTTCTTCTTTGCCCGAAGTCTTGAACATCGCCCATTCCAGACCGTCAGGATTGGCTGAAGCGAACCAGCTTAATGCCCCTCCAACTACAATAGCGGCCACTAATAACCCCGTAATGACCTTTCTGGTATCTACTTTCTCTATCGCCGTAGAATGCGCGGCAGCGTTCAATATCTCCGGCCGGGCCTTCCAGACAAAGGTTACCACTGCGGCGGTAACCAGCCCTTCCACAACACCTATAGCCAAATGGATCGGCTGCATCAACAATACGAATGTGCTGAACGGCAGTTCGGATATGCCTGAAAATATCGTTTCCAGGACAACACTAAACGCGCCCAATTGCAACCCGATCACCCCGGCAATAATCGCAGCCGTCATAATGCGCTTTGATGAAGAACCATCTCCGGCGATCTTGCGATAGATCAAAGGGTAGGCGATAAAAGCAGGAAAGAATCCCAGATTAAAAATATTGCAGCCCAGCGCGAGCAGGCCTCCGTCGGCAAAAAAAAGCGCCTGGACGATAAGCACTGAGGCCATGACCAAAAAAGCCGCGTAAGGCCCTAAGATGATAGCCAGGATCATCCCTCCGCCCAAATGGCCGCTTGATCCTGTAGCCGGAATGCTGAAATTGATCATCTGCGCGGCGAATATAAAAGCGCCCAGCACGCCCATAAGCGGAACTTTACGGTCATCCGCTTCCTCCCTGACCTTTTTAGCGCTGTACGCGATAAGCCCCGCGGTAACAGCCCACATAGCCCCGCCCACAACCGGGGATATCAACGCGTCTGCCATATGCATCGCAATTCCTCCATTGTTAAATATTATACTAGTTTTTCGTTAAAAGTCCAACTGTCCCCGCAAGCCGCCCACAACAATAGTCCCGTCGCCGTTAGCGCTGTCCTTGCCGTAAGGCTGCCAGATAACCTGCAGGTCCGGGCTGAGGCTTAAATGCTCATTAATCTTGAAATTATAATAGCATTCCATATGACTTTCAGTCTTAGCCTGAAGGTTATTCGCCTGCTTGTACTTATTGGAAGGTATGATCTGGCCAAAGCCTATACCAACAACATCATCCGGCCTGCCCCATAAAACCCCTTTGATCTGCGGTCCGATGCTCCATGATTGTTCAAGCGAGAAATCGCTGCCGTTCATATATACCTTGGGGTCCTGCCAGCCGTAACGGGCAAAAATACCCAGGTTATCGGTCAATTCCTGGTCAAAGCTTAAGCCGTATCCATAACCGTTCTCCTTATCCTTTGCCGGATCCGACCAATTACTGTGGTTGGCCCCGTTATTCCAGACAAAGAAACGGTAGTTGCCTTCCCGGTTGAACAGTTTAGGTTTGAGATTAAACTGGCCGGCGAGGAACATCCCGTCGAACGCATCCTCCCAATCCGCATCCGCGTCCACTGCCACAAGATTAATACTGTAAAACTCGCTAGGCGAGGCTCCGAAATGCGCGCCGCCAGCGTTAGAGGGAAATTCAACGACCGCGGAATTCCGGAACATCCTGCCCAGGAACTGCGTTGTCTCGTCATTAGCGTAACTGTTAGTATCGATATATTTTGTGGGATCAAGTTTACCGAAAGCGAGCGCCCCGGAAACAGACTTGAAATAATGTTCATACCACGCCTCTGACAAACGCACATTCTGGTCATCGTCAGCGTCATAGTTCACATTACTGTACAACTGTAACTCATCTTCAACGCCTTTGCCCTGACCCGCGGTAACATACACGAACCCTTCACCGTAATCCTCGAATTTCTTATTGAGCGTGATATCGGTGGAAACAGAGCTATCGGTAACATCCTCTTTGCCGGAAAGCTGGGTTGCCCCATTGGCGTTGTGCACTGACTGCACAATAGTGGTAGCTCCCACGCTCATGGATAACCCTTCCATTAATTGATACGCCGGGGCTTTCTGGGAGAGGCGTTCGTCAATACGCCGGTCGATCTCCGAAACCGGCACAATAGTTCCGATCTCCCGGCCGGTGTTTTCCTGACGGGATACCCGATGCTCAAGCGCTTCGATCTTTTGCTGCTGTTCCCGGATGGTTTTCTTAAGATACCGTATCTGCTCGAGCACATCCTCATTCGCGACAGTATCCGCGGCAAAACCGACGCCCTGCCGGAAACAGAAGACAACACAAATCCCCAAAAGAATATTTATGGCCATTCTACCCCGTAACACGCGCACCTCCTTTTTTAGCACGATTTAAATAATCGTGTTACCAACGGACAAAAAAATAATCCCCATAATTATTCCAAGCCCCTACCCGTAGTAGCCATGCTTAAAGCCCCGAATTTAACCCCCTTAGTCCCTTTCATCTTATCGGAAAGCTCTTCGATATTCGACGGGGCGCCCTTCACCGCTATAATCTCCATGCAATTATGATGATCGATATGAATATGCTGGCTGGCGAAGATCAAGCCGGTAAAATCATGCTGTAAATTAGTCAGTTTATTGACCAACTCTCTTTTATGGTGGTCATAAACCAGAGTTATCGCTCCGACCACTTCCTTGCCATCATCCCATTCCTTCTTGACCAGCTCTTTGCGCACAAGGTCCCGGATCGCCTCTGAGCGGTTGGGATAACCTTTTTCTAGGCGCAACCCATCAAGCTTGCGTAAAAGCTCCTTTTCCAGCGATACCCCGAACCTTACCAGTTCCGACATTACCCCTCTCCTTAATATTACGATTATTAAAATAATAACACTATTCCAAAATCATGTCAAGTAAAATAAAACCGGTAGACGTTGTAGCTAACCTGCTACGGAATAGGCAGTTACAAATAAATGTTTTTTAAAAACATTTATTTGTAACTCTAAGTGGGACAATTAATTACGTACAACGTCTACAGGGGGTTAGGAATAGCTGTGCAAGCCGGGGAGAATGAAATTCACGCCGACAAAGGTAAAGAGCACGGCAAAATATCCGATCACGGAAAGCCATGCCGCTTTTTCGGCTTTCAGCCCTTTAAACATCCTCAGATGCAGGTATAAAGCGTAGACCATCCAGGTAATCAATGAACAAGTCTCTTTAGGGTCCCAGTTCCAGTATGTGCCCCAGGCCACATTCGCCCATATCGACCCTGTGGTCATACCTATAGTCAAAAAAGGGAACGCAAAAGCTATGCTGTAATAACCCAAACTGTCCAGGGTTCTTAATTTTTCCTCATTCGGATTAACGCCCTTGCTGCTATTCAAAAAATATATCCCGCAAATAACCGATAAGCTCATTGCCGCGTATCCCAGGAAATAACTTACCACGTGAATGATTATCCACCTGCTTTGCAGCGCCGGCATTAACGGCCCGATGGAATTATCTAAAACCGCGGCAAAACCCATGACAATAAGGACCAACGCAGTGACCGGCCTGGAGATAAACCTGATCTTGTAAATAAGGTCAAAAAGCATGTAAATAAGTATTATTGACCAGGCGAAAAGCACCAACGCCTCGTACATATTAGCGAAGGGGGGACGCTTAGCCTCATACCAGCGCATAGCCAGTATCAGCGTATGCAGTAAAAACCCCGCCTTCAACAGCCATACCGCCAGCATCGGGAAAAGATCGTTTCTAAAATATGAATTCAACCAGCCTGACAAAAATGACAGCAGATAAGAACCAAGGGCTATCCTTAGAAAGATTACCTGCATGCAGCCCCCTTTCCGCCATCTTTAACCGGCTTTATCTTCTGAAGATAATTAATGATTATACCGAAGTTTAAAAGTATAAAACCGATAAAGACCCAAAAAACACCCGGGTCTTTTACCACATCCAAAGCTGTCCAATCCAGCCTTCCTGCGTCATAACCGGACTGATAAAAAGTATAGCCTTTGAATTCACAGGGCGAATTGACCTTGATCACTCTTTGCGCCTGTTGGCTGCCGTCTATGAACCTTACCCTGCTGGAAAATTCACGGATCGCCGGGGCTATGCTGAACAGGAATTTTATATTCTTGTCGCTGGACATCGAGATCTCCGGATGTCTGGCGAACAACCATCTCTGCTCGATGCCTCCGAGGCCCTTGATCTCGATCAGGACCGCCGGGTTATCCGGCTGTTCGGAATTATTCCGCGGGACGCCATCCTCGCCCATCTTGAAATCCGGAAAATATTCCAGCACAGTGAACAAATAACCGCTCCCTTTTATAGCGTACGGCTTATGCTGTTTTACCAGTGCTACTCCCTTTATTCCCTTATCCTGCACAAAAAACTTAACCTTGTAATTATAGGGCGCATACCAGGCGAGGTTAAAATCATCCAGGACCACCTCAAACCCCAGGGATTGTTCTCCTTTATTGGAGACAAAACTATCGATCCCCTGTCCTTCGGTGAATTCAATGGTCCCGCGCACCGCGAAAAGATAACTGTACAGCGATCCCGCCAGAATAACCAGAACAGCCGCGTGCGTAAGAGTGGAGCCTAATTTATTAAAAGACCTGGCAAACCTGGATAAACCGCAGATCAAAAGATTGCCGGCGAATAAGAACAACAACGACAAGAACCACCAACTATAATATACTTCCGGCCTGAGCTCTTCGGGAACCAGGGCCCCGTACAGGCAAGCCAGGATCAAACAGCAAAACAATATAAAAGCTAATTTTATCGAACCAAGAAATTTAACTATTTTGTTTTCTTTCAACCCAGACAGGCACATACAACCCCCCGATTAATTTATATTTTCTTTATCGCCTTATTGAACGCTTTTACGGTCTTACGCAGGTCTTCGTCGGTATGCGCGAAAGAAACGAAATTCGCCTCGAACTGGGAAGGCGCGAGATATATCCCCTGTTTGAGCATCTCCCGGAAATACACCGCGTATTTCCGGGTATCGGAACCTTTAGCGCTCTTGAAATCCCGGACTTTATTTTCAGTGAAGAAAAACGTGAAGATCGAACCTGCCCGGTTGATCGTAAATTTCCGGTTATTCCGCATTAAACTGTCTTCCATGACCTGGCATAGTTCAATTGCTTTTTCATTCAGCTCCAGATAATCCAGTTTTGAGAGTGCATTCAAAGTAGAGATCCCCGCGCTCACGGCTATGGGATTGCCGGAGAGCGTCCCAGCCTGATAAACGCCTCCTAAGGGACTTAAACACCCCATTATCTCTTTTCTGCCGCCGTAAGCAGCCAAAGGCATGCCTCCGCCGATTATTTTCCCCAGACAGGTAAGATCGGGTTCTATCCCGAAAAGACTTTGCGCCCCGCCGAAAGTGAAACGAAAACCGGAGATAACCTCGTCAAATATCAGGACGATCTTGTATTTCGCGGTCAACTCCCGTAAACAAACCAAAAAATCTATTTCCGGCATAACCACGCCCATATTCGCGGCTACCGGCTCTATTATCACGCAGGCAATATCTTTATGGTTTTCTTTTAACGCGGTCCTCAGAGCGTCGATATCATTGTAAGGCAATACTATTGTATCCTTGCTTAAGCTCGCGGTAACTCCAGCGCTGTCAGAAACCCCGAATGTCGCCGCGCCTGAGCCGGCTTTTACCAGAAGGCTGTCGCAATGGCCATGATAACATCCGTCGAATTTGACTATTTTATCCCTTTTGGTATAACCCCGGGCCAGCCTTATGGCGCTCATTGCAGCCTCTGTCCCGGAATTTACCAAGCGGATCATCTCCACGGAAGGGACAGCCTCCGAGATCATCCGGCCGAGAAGGGTTTCATTCTCAGTGGGAGCACCGAAGCTCATCCCCGAATTCAAGGCATTCTTCACCGCTTTTACGACAGACGGATGCAAATGCCCCAAGATCATCGCCCCCCAACTCATCACATAATCGACATAACGATTATTATCCAGATCGGATATCTTCGAACCAACAGCCTTTTTAATAAAAAGCGGGCTGCCGCCCACAGCTTTAAAGGCCCGCACCGGGCTGTTCACCCCGCCGGCCAGGAACTTGACCGCCTGCTTGAACGCCTTCTCCGAACGCTTAAGATTCATTTCCCGTCTCTTTTAATTTCGCGTGCACGAACTTGATCACCTTGGCCCGGTTCTCAACATCCATCTTCACAAACTCCACCCCGGTTTCGTAGTATCTTAAAGGTTCCTCCACATTATCCGGGCATCTGCGCTGCCAGACGATCCTGCCCAGAGAGAAAAATATCGGGTCACCTGGAGGAACGGATATGCCCATTTCCACCATCGTCCCGGGCTTGGCCTTTTCTCTAAGCTGCAGCCTGAGACCGCCGCCGCCCAGATCCACGGTCCACAATGAAGCCTCTCCTCTAACCCCCATCACTTTATAAATGAGGTTTATCTTTACCATGACCCGCTTATATTTTCTTTTTTCTTTTATCATTTCTCAGCCTTTCTTTTGGCAAGAATATCTTTAGGCAATAAACCCGGGCTAACGCCCTTTATTCCTTCATTTTTTCGTGCACGTAATAAATCAGCGCCATCCGGTTCTTGAGAGAAAGACCATCAAAAACCATACCTGTCTCATAATAGAACTTGTCGTCCGGTCCTTTATGGGGCCGCAAACTCTGTCGCAGGACCCGGCCCTTGCAGATAAACGGCTCCTTGATCGCAGGAAGATAAAAATCCATATCCAGCATAGTTCCCGGCTTGATTATCTTCACCAGCCACAAACAAACGCCTCCAGCGGATATATCGGCCGTATAAGCATTATGTTCCTGGGTGTCACCGGCCGCTTTACAAACAACCCTTATTTTACTGCTAACCCTGATATATTTCCTTCGCTCATCCATAATCAGCCTGCCTTGTTAACAGGGGTTAAATATTTTTTCAAGATCGGTCTTTTCCTTTTTCAGTTCTTTCAGGGTAAACAAAACCCGGTATTGCTTCAGGCCGGCGCTATCAGAAATGCGTTTTATCAGTTCAACAGCTGATTTCTTATCCGAGGCGTGCAGCATGGTATAAATATTATACGGCCAATCCGTAAAAACACGTCTCTGGTAACAATGGCTTATCCCGGAAAACGCGCTGAAGCACTTTGCCGCGGCTTCTATCCTAGTTTCCGGGACTTTCCATACCACCAAGGCATTTGATCTGAGCCCGGCGCTTAAATGATCCAGGATCATCCCGATCCTGCGCAGCCATCCTTTCTTCTTATAACCCGCGAGTAGTTTAAGCACGCGCTCCGTGCTCAACCCCAGATTATCGGCTAAAAGCGCAAATGGCCGCTCAGTAATCTCCATGGGCTTATTCAATCCGGAAATATATTTTATCTCTGACGCGGGAGCCGTACCGCAATGTTTTTTACAGCTTGCGGCCATTGCCACTTTCGATTTATTGCCCGTTCCCAGATCAAACCTGGCGTTGATCTTAAACACCCTTACAGTATCCAGCCCCAGACACTTCTTTATCCCGGTTTCTTTCTTTATCCACGCCAACAACTTTTTCAATCCGGCTTTGTCCGCCGCGGAAAGTGTGAACCAAAGGTTGAATTCCCCGCCCCTTAAATAATTATGGCTTACCTGCGGAAGAGCGTTAACCAGATCAACCACTCGGGATAGCGAATTTTCCGGCACAGCCATCGCCACTAACGTCGAATTAACCCCCAGCGCCCGGTTATCAAAGATCGCCCCCACATAACGGATAACCTTATCCTTCTTTAACTTCTTAAGCTTATGGATAAGCGCTTTTTCGCTCATCCCGATCCTGGCGGCGATCCGTGCGTACGGACGGGAGTTTAACGGGAATCCATCCTGCAATTCCTCCAGCAATAACCGGTCACTCTTATTTAACATTATAAAAACACTCCGGGTCCTCTGACATAAGGTCCCCGCTGTCATGATAAGCCCGCGCCCGGCATCCCGCGCAGGAATCCTTATTCACGCAGGACCCGCATGAACCGCTGTAATCACCTGAGCGCAGTTTAAGAAAAATATCGCTGCTCTTCCATAACTCGCTGAATTTGGTCCGGCGGACATTGCCAGCCAGGAGCGGAAGGTACGGGCAAGGATGTACATCCCCGTTAGGCAGTATGCAGCAATAACTTATTCCGGCCAGGCAGCCTTTTTGAAAACGCAGGTCCAATCCCATCTCGCGGGCCAAAGGCACGAACTGCGGGGCGCAAACCGGTTTTAATTCCATTTTTGTCTGTTTTTGTTTATTTAAGATCTCTTCCAATACCTGGCGGATCTCTTCTGAATAAATGAAGACATCGCTGATCTCCTTACCCCTGCCGCTGGGGACCAGGAAGAATATATGATGCGCTTTCGCGCCCAGTCCCTCTACAAAATCAGTGATCTTGATGATCTCCCGCCAATTCCTCTTCGTAACAGTAGTATGCACCTGAAAATCCAACTCCTCTTTTTTACATATCTTCATCGCGTCCACCGTAGCTTGCCACGCGCCCTTTTGCTTTCGGAAATCGTCATGTATAACAGGATCCGTGCTATCCAAGCTGATCCCCGCCCGGCTAAGGCCGCATTCCTTTAATCGCCTGGCAATATCCGAAGTAATCAACGTGCCGTTAGAGCCCAACACCGGCCTTAATCCTTGCTCCTTGGCAAAAGAGATCAGCTCAAAAATATCTTTGCGCATCAACGGCTCGCCGCCGCTGAGTATAACTATCTTAAAACCGCTTTTGGCGATTTCCGACAACAGGTCTTTGCCCTCAAAGGTATTCAACTCCTGAGGATCCTTAAGCCCGGCGTCGCGGTAGCAGTGCTCGCACTTCAAATTACAGGCTTTTGTAGTATTCCAGGAAATTATCATAGTTTTCTTAAAAATAATATTCTGATTAATGAATCTGCCGGGTTCCTCGCTCAAAGTCGGTTTTACCCTATCAGGCCGCCAAAGGTCTTTCGCTTTCTCGGCTCCTGCGCAACTCGCCCGTCGGGCTTACCGCCCAAGACGGTCTCGAACATGCTCGTCGTCCAAATGTTTACGCGTTTGGATGCCCTCGCCAGCTCAAGCTGCTTTGGCTAAAACCTCCATTCGCTCGCAAACCGCCAGATTCATTTATTCAATTAAACTGTTCTTGAACAATTCTCGTTTTAACGAATTAGATTATACTTTTGTGGGTTTGCTGGAGCGCACAATCAGGAGATTTCCGGCAGATGTACGCAAGGGATTACGCCGAATGGGAGTATCGAAACGCCTGGCGAAAGCCGCTACGGGAATGAGGCGTAAACCGTAGCGTACGGCAAAAATACTCCGTGCGCGAAGCAAAGCCACAAAGCTAAAAACAGGACCCGTTAAAATTTATAAAGAGCAATACGAAAGTTTCATTTCAATGAACCGGCGATCTCTTTAGCGTGATAGGTGATAATGATATCCGCTCCGGCGCGCTTGATCGCGGTCAAAATTTCCCGGGCCACCCTTTGCCCGTCTATCCAGCCGGCCTTATCCGCGGCCTTGACCATGGAAAACTCCCCGCTCACGTTATACGCGGCCACCGGGACATTGAATTTATCTTTAACTTTAGCGATTATATCCAAATATGCCAGAGCGGGCTTGACCATAACGATATCCGCGCCTTCGGCAATATCCAATTCCACTTCCCTGACCGCCTCACGGCTGTTAGCCGGGTCCATCTGATATGACCTGCGGTCGCCGAATTGCGGAGTTGATCCTGCCGCCTGGCGGAAAGGCCCGTAAAAACCCGAGGCGTATTTGGCGCTGTAAGCCATGATCGGGGTTTCTAGATAACCGGCTTCATCCAACCCTTGCCTGATCGCCTGGACCTGTCCGTCCATCATCGCTGAAGGCCCGACCATATCCGCGCCTGCCTGGACATGCGAAATAGCGGTATTAGCTAATAGTTCCAGGGTAGCGTCATTGTCGATATTAAAATAACCCTTTTCTTTGCCTGCCTTGGTGACAATGCCGCAATGGCCATGGCTGGTGTATTCACACAGGCACACGTCTGTGACCACCAGTATATCCGGCACCTTTTTCTTTATCTCGCGGATCGCCTGCTGCACTATTCCGTATTCGGCGTACGCCTCTGTCCCCAGGTTGTCTTTTTTCCGGGGTATCCCGAAAAGCATTATCGCCGGTATGCCCAGGTCCCTTACCTGTTTTACCTCACGCAAAAGGTTGTCTATCGACAACTGGAAATTTCCGGGCATAGCGTTGATCGGCTTCTTGATATTCTTACCCGGTAAGACAAAAAAAGGCGCGATAAGATTATCCGGGCTGACCCGGTTCTCCCTGACCAGCCTGCGGAATTTATCGTTCTGCCTTAATCTTTTAGGACGACAGACGGGATAAAACATATTTCCTCCTCGGTAAGATAACACGCCGGATCTTCCTGCCACATATCCTTGAATATCGTTTCCGCCCTGACCCGGAAATTGGCGTTGCAAAGGGTCAGGAACCCGCATCTGGCGCAGCGGCCCTTGATATGAGGTATGCGTTCTTTTAATTTCGCCATCACCTCGTTGGAGGTATCCATCCAGATATCCCCGAATTTGCGCTGGCGGACGTTGCCAAAAGTCTGGCTCTGCCAGAACTGGTCAGGGTGAACGAAACCCCGGTTATCCACGTTAGCTATGGCAATACCCGAAGCATTGCCTTTATTGTATTGCAGCAGCCTAAGGACTTCCCCTGCTTTGGCCGGATCGCTCTTCCTGGTTTTAAGGTAAATATAAATCGCGTCAGCGTGGTTATCCACGGTGAGGACCTCTTTATTCATCCCCTTTTTGTGCATAGCAACAGCCCAGGCGCAGATATCGTCGATGCACTGGCGCATATCAGAGCGCTCCAGGTCATCCTCGGTCATTTTGCACCCCCTGCCGGAATAAACCAGATGATAAAAACAGATCCGGTCAATAGCCTCATCTTCAACCAGCTTGAAGATCCCTTTCAGGTCGGGATAATTATGCCGGGTGATGGTAAATCTCAATCCCACCTTCTGTTTTACCTCGACCAGGCTCCTTATCCCGGAAAGGGCCAGATCAAACGCGCCTTTCATCCCTCTGAACCGGTCGTTGTTCGGACCTATCCCGTCCAGGCTGACGCCCACATAATCCACGCTTGCGTCTTTTATCCTGCGGGCCAGGACATTATCGATCAGAGTGCCGTTAGTGGAAATAACCGTTTTAATATTCCGCTTATGGGCGTAATCATTAAGCTCAAAAAGGTCCTGCCTAAGCAAAGGTTCGCCGCCGGAAAATAAAAGCACCGGGACTTTGAATTCCGCCAGATCATCTATCATCTTTTTTGCTTCCTGCGTGGAAAGCTCGCCTTCGTAATCGGCATTCGCGGAATTGGAATAACAATGGATACAGGAAAGGTTGCATTTGCGCGAGCAATTCCAGACCACTATCGGCCGGCGGTTATAAGCGGTCATCCCCTTTTTATACCTGAGCTCGTCTCCATAAGACGACAGGTCGCACAACAGTTTTGTAATATTTATCATTACTTGCCTTTCCTGAAATATCCGGTAACAGCCTTGACCAAGCCTTCCAGGGTATATTCTTTTGCCTCGATATCTACCTTAAGCCCGAATTTCCTGCAAGTCGCCGAAGTTACCGGGCCGATCGAACAAGTCAAAAACCGGCGCTTTGCCGTCCGGATAGCCCTGGTCGAGAAAGCCCTGAAAAATCCTTCTACGCAGGAAGAACTGGTAAAAGTAACCATAGCTATCTCTTTAAGGTCTTTATCTCCGCCCGGCTTGCGGCCTGCCGGAACAGTCCTATAAGCCGCTAAAACCCGCACATCCGCGCCCATTTTACGCAAACCTTCGGGCAGAACATCCCTGGCTTCCATAGCCCGGACTATCAATATCTTTTTATCCTTGACGCCGGCTTTTTTGAAAGCCTGGAGCAAACCTTCCTGGCGGAATTCTTCAGGCCGGATATCCACTCCTATGCCCAGAGCATCCTTCAGACTCTCCTCCGTCTTAGGGCCGATGCACGCGAGTTTCACCCCTTTTAATATCCGCACATCCTTCTTAAGCTGGTCCAGCCTGGATCTAAAGAACTTTACCCCGTTGCGGCTGGTAAAGATCACCCAGTCAAACTCAGCGATCTGTTTTATCGCTTTATCTAAGGCGCTATAATCGTCCAAAGGCTTAATGGCGATCATCGGAAGATCCCGGCACTCACCGCCCTGGCCTTCCATCATCCTGCTCAACCGGGCTGAATCATCAGACGGAACAGTAACCAGTATTTTCTTGCCGAATAACGGCCTTTTCTCGAACCAGTCTATTTTCTTCTTTAGTGAAACAACCTCTCCCACTACCAAAATAGCCGGTGCGGAAAATCGCTCTTTTTTAGCTTTGATGAATATATCGCCCAATCCGGCCACCAGACTTCTTTGCCCCGGCAAAGTTCCCCATTGTATAAGACAGCATGGGGTATTGGGCTTGCGGCCGAATTTCATAAGCGTGCGGGTTATCTTTTCCAGGTTCTCAAAACCCATCAGGAACACCAGAGTCCCCAAACCGGTCGATATCTTCTGCCAATCTATGCTGGAGTTTTCCTTTTCCGGGTCTTCCTGCCCGGTGAATATCCCAAAAGAGGAAGTCAGCCCTCTCTGAGTGACAGGAATACCGGCATAAGCGGGCACGGCGATCGCGCTGGTTATTCCCGGCACGATCTCGAACGGGATCTTCCGGCTGACCAGGGTCAACACCTCTTCTCCTCCCCGGCCAAAAACAAAAGGGTCGCCTCCTTTTAGGCGCACTACGTCTTTGCCGCTTTCCGCCAGCTTGACCAGGAGCATATTGATCTTATCCTGAGATAAGGTATGCCTACTGGAAGCCTTCCCGACATAAATGCGTTCCACGCCGGCAGGGATATGCTCCAAGATCCGCGGATTGACCAGCCGGTCGTAGACTACAACATCGGCCTGACCCAATAATCTTTTCCCTTTAAGCGTTAAAAGCTCCGGATCACCGGGGCCTGCGCCGATAAGATAAACCCTGCCTTTATTCTTCTTACCCATTATTTATATCCTCTAGTATCCGCCTTGCGCCTTTATCCAAAGCCTGTTCAGCCAGCTCCCTGGCCAGAACAAGATATTTTTTTACCGGAACAGTTTTTTTCAAGCTGACTGATATTTTACCGTCTAAACTGGCGATCAACACGCTCAGGCAAATATTGCCTTTGATCATCCTGGCAAATGACGCTATGGGTAAACGGCACCCTCCGCCGACCCGGCGCAAGAATTCCCGTTCGCAGCAAACGCAGGCATATGTCCGGGGACAATTTATCGCGCGGGCAAGCCTGACCATTTGCCGGTCTGTTGATCTTACTTCGATCCCCAACGCGCCCTGGCCGCAGGCAGGAAGCATAATATCCGCGGAGATCTTTTTCCCTTTGAACCCCTTGATCCCCAGCCTTTTAATTCCCGCTGCCGCCACTATGATCGCGTCATATTGGCCTTCATTGAGCTTGCGCAGCCGGGTGTCGAGATTGCCCCTCAGATCGCTGACCCGCAGATCCGGCCTGTGGATCATCAGGAATGCTTTGCGGCGCAGGCTACTGGTCCCCACCAGCGCTCCCGGTTTCAGATCGCCCAGAGCCGCTCCATCCCGGCTGACCAGAAGATCGCGGGGATCAACCCTTTTGGTAATACCGGCGAGATTAAGACCCGGGGGTATTTGCGAAGGCAGGTCCTTGACGCTGTGAACAGCCAGATCGATCTGCCCGTTTAAAAGCTGCTCTTCTATCTCTTTTACGAATATCCCCTGATCCTGACGGCTCCAGGTCTTGCTCGTATCGCCCAAAGTGGTTATCCGCTTTAAAGTAAAAACGTATCGGGGAAATCTGCGTTTTAACGACCTGATCACGCCTTCAGTCTGAGCCACGGACAAAAGGCTTCCCCTGGCTCCGACGGTTATCATTCTTTTATTCACTTTAAGATAGATTCCTTCTGCTCTTTTATCTCATTCAACCTTTTTACCGCAGATTCCACGCAGAGATCGATTATCGCCTCGGCCTTGGCTGCCTCCTTGCGGCGGTCTTTTATATTAGCGTCGGCCACCTGGGCCAGGTCATCGATGTTATAAAGATAAACATTATCGATCCCGTTTACCTGCGGATCGATATTGCGGGGGAGCCCCAGGTCGATCATGAATAAAGGCCCGCTCTTCCTGGAACGCATGACCGCAATGATATCCTCCTTATTCAGGACAAAATGCGGGGCGCTGGTAGAGCTGATCACGATATCAGTGTTTTTTAGCGCTGCGGATATCCCTTCAAACTTGATCGCCTCGCCGCAGAATATCCGGGCCAGTTCCTCCGCCCTGGCGAAAGTGCGGTTAGCCACCATTACCGTCCTTACCCCGCGCGAATTAAGATTTTTCACCGTAAGCTCGCCGATCTTTCCCGCGCCGATTATCAAAACCTTTTTATTTTCCAGGGTCTCGAATATCTTGCGCGACAATTCTATGGCCGCGGTAGTGGTGGATACCGCTCCTTTGCCGATCTGCGTATCAGTGCGCACCTTTTTACCGACCCTGATCGCCTCTTCAAACAGGCAGGATAAACACCGGCCCGCGGCGTTATACTGCCTGGCCGCGAAATAAGCGTCTTTTACCTGGCCGAAGATCTGCGTTTCACCCACGATCATCGAATCAAGGGAAGAGGCCACCCTGAACAAATGCCTTACCGCGTCTTTGCCGCTAAAACTGTACAGATGGCCTTCAAAGGCATTTAAGGCTATTTTATGGAAGTCGCTGATAAAACTTCTTATCGAGATCAGCCCCTGAGGGTTATTCTCAGCTACAGCGTATATCTCGGTACGGTTGCAAGTGGACAGGATCAACGCTTCCTGTATACAGCCGCAGCTCTTCAACGCGCTTAAAGCGCCGGGAATGGTTTCCGGGCGTATAGATATCCGCTCGCGCACCTCTATGGGAGCGGTTTTATGGTTAAGGCCGATTATTTGTATGTTCATATTACTTGAAATAAGAATGCAACCCGGAAAACAACAGGCTGACCCCGAAATAAGTAAAAAGCACGGTCAAAAAACCCAGGATAGCCACATAAGCGCTTTTCCTGCCCTGCCAGCCGGATATAAACCGGCCGTGCAGATATACCAAATAAATAAACCATGTGACCAACGACCAGGTTTCTTTGGGATCCCAACTCCAGAACGATCCCCAGGCCTGCTGGGCCCAGACCGATCCGCTGATGATCCCCAGGCTCAAACAAACGAACCCGAAACTCACAGCGCGGAAACCCAGCCGGTCCATCAACCCTAATGAAGGCAGGCGAAAAAAGAACATATCCGGTTTCCGGGATTTAAGCTCACGCTCCTGCCAAAGATACATTATCCCAAGGCAAAAAGCCATAAGGAAACAGGCATAGCTCAAAAAACACAAAGTAGCGTGTATCGCCAGCCACGGGCTCTTAAGGGCGACGGGCAAAGGACTGGACTGATTATCCAAGACCAGGGCGTATCCCATCATTAAGACCACAAGAGGCATAATAAACGCGGCGTGGGCCCATAATCTGCGCCGTGATTCTACGATAAAATAAACCAGCATGACCAACCAAACAAAGAATGAAAGAGACTCGTGAAGATTGGAGACCGCCAGATACCCGAGAGCAAGGCTGCGGTAAACAAGAATGGACGTATGCAACAGAAACCCGCAAAAACCGGCTATGGCGGCCGTTGATCCTATCCGATGATTCTGGGTAATAAAAAAAAGAAAAAATCCCGCGCTGGCCAGCAGGTATAAACCGAATGTGGATTTAAAAATAATCTCGTATAAAGGCATTATAATTCAGACAGAATTTCCCGGATGATCTTACCGGGTACTTTTTTAGAAAAACATTTACTGTAACCGCAGGCCTTAGGCGAATTAACCAGCCGGGTCAACAGTTCTTTCCTGACTGTCCCTTTTAGACAGGAAGACTTAAGCTCTTTTCTTGCCGCATCAACTATCTTCAAAAGTTTCAGGTAACGCGGCAGGAAATCCTTTGTAAGCTCAATCCTTATCTTCTTGGAAAGGCAGGGCGCCATGCCGCTGGTGGAAATAGCTATGATCAAACCGTGTTTATGGATCACCGAGGGGACAATAAAGTTGCTTATATCGGGGACATCCACGATATTGGTAAGGATCCCGTGTTTTTGGGCGTCACGCGATATTGCCAGGTTCACTCTATTATGATCGGTGGCGGCAATGACTAAAAACGCGCCTTTGATCAAGGCTGGGCGGTAATCAGAGGCAATATGACGGATCTTGCCTTTGCGCAAAAGAACTTTCAATCCGCAAGAAAGCACAGGGCTGATCACCTCAACCGCAGCTTGCGCATCGATAAGCGACCTGGCTTTGCGTTCAGCCACAGAGCCCGCCCCGACCACGCAGCATTTCCTGCCTGTTAGGTCTAATAATACCGGATAATATTTCATTTTTTTCAAGGTTGTCTAAAAACCATAAACCGCCAGAGAGGCTGGCGGATGGCGAAAAAGCTAAAAAGGCTTGAGCGTTAAACGAAACGTTAAACCTAACGTATTGTTTACTATGCCTTTCCTTCTTTTTCCGACACTGACTTCACATGCCGTTCCATATGCTGGAATTCCTCCGGGGTCAGGATCTTATTCAGGTCCAGAAGCACCAACAGCCTGTCTTTAAGTTTACCCACGCCCCGGATATAATGCTCCGGGACCTCGGTATCAACCAGACTGGGGACTTCCTCAACCGCATCGGATGTAAGCCTTAAAACCTCGGAAACAGAATCCACGATCATCCCAACCGTATTCTCGCCCACTTCGACCACGATGATCCGGGTATTCTCGCCCCGTTCCTTGGATGACACGCCGATCCGTTTGGAAAGATCAATGACCGCCAATACCTGGCCGCGCAGATTAACCACGCCTTCAATAAATACCGGGGCCTTGGGCAGATATGTGATCTGGACCAGCCGGACGATCTCACGCACCTGGCTTATGTCAACGCCGAATTCTTCCTCCCCGATCGTAAAAACAACCAACTGGTATTCTTTTGGTTTCTGCTCAGCCATAGCGCTTCCTCCTGGTTTAAACTTTCAATATCTCGAATATCTTCTTTAACGATTCATTATCCGGGAACAACAGGAACAAACCCTCGAGCTTCAGCCCTTTCACAATAAGATCGGTCTTGATGAACATAGCCTCCTCTGATTCCTGGGCGATCTGGATGAATATAAAATCCAGTATGGCGCCCACCATATCCATAGCCATTGAAGGGATGGAGGTGAGTATCATCAGGCCGGTCATATCCGCCAATGCCGAAACGTACGCCCCGCCAAGAATATTACAAACCTCCCGCAAAGAAGATTTGAACATATCGTCATTGATGTCTATGTCCTCTTTGGGCTTGCCCAGCAAAGCGCCGGAAAGGAACTTGGCGTCCTCGGGCGGAAGCATAAGGAATATCCTGCCGCCTATATCGCCTTTTATCTCCATATCCAGGACAAAAAACAGTCTTTCCGCGCCGTTAAAAAGAGTAGATATCTTCTCCAGGGGAACAATGCTGACCTCAGGCACATTGATCTCGACCTTTTCAGCTATCATATCCGCCAGGGCGGTGGCTGCAGTCGCCGAACCAATAGAGCCTATCTCTTTCAATACGTCCACCTGGTTAAGAGATAATTTTTCGTCCATCGATAAGTATTGACTCCGCTTTTATGTTCTATCTTATATACTTCAGCAATTCCTGGGCGATATTCGAGAGTGGCAAAATCGAATCCGCCAAACCTGCCCGGGCCACCGAGCCAGGCATACCCCAGACGACCGAGGTCGCCTCATCCTGAACAATAACCTTACCGCCGCATTCCTTTATCTTTTTCACGCCTTCAAAGCCGTCTTTACCCATCCCCGTAAGTATCACCCCGATCACATTGTTGCCGAAAATCCGGGCCGTCGATAACATCGTAACATCTATAGAAGGCCGGACGAAATTCACCGGAGGATCCTGATTCAACTTTATCTTCACTTCATCCTTATACTCTTCCAGCACCAGATGGAATCCCGCCGGCGCGACAAAAACCCTGCCCGGAGCTAGACTATCCGATTCTTCGGCCTCCTTTGCCCGTATCCCCGACTGCCAACCTATCCTCTCGGCAAAAGTCTGGGTGAAGCCCTTTGGCATATGCTGCACTATCAAAAATGAAGCCTGTATATCAACGGGGATATCACGCATTATATCCAATACCGCCTTGGGGCCGCCGGTAGAAGCGCCGATAACCACTAATTTCTTGGTATCTGATACTTTCTTTTTGTCTTCGGCAATATCCGCTTTCGCCCGGAACCCGTCCAGATATTTATCCAAATTGATCTTGGCCGCGGTCTTTATCTTGGCGATTATCTCGGACTTTAATTTATCCAGCCCCAAAGAAATCTCCCCCGCAGGCTTGGCGATAAAATCAACCGCGCCCAATTCCAATGCCCGCATTGTGGCCGACGCCCCCGACCGGGTATACGCGGAGAGCATGATCACCCTGGTGGGCCTCTTCTTCATTATCTCCTGAAGCACGTCTATGCCGTTGATATCCGGAAGATTTATATCCAGGGTCACCACGTCGGGGGACAGGCTGAGAACCTTTTCCAAGGCATCCCTGCCGTCTTTTGCCCGGGCGACAACCTCCAAAGATCCGTCGCTGTTTATGATATCGGAAATAATCCTGCGCATCAAAAACGAGTCGTCAACAACTATGACCTTTATTTTTTCTGTTTCCATTACACTTCCTTCTCTCCCCAGGAAACGGTCTTTACCAGGACTACGCCTGTCTCCAGATTCAACTCGATAGTCCTACCAAAGGTTCCGCCCACTTCCTGTCCGACTATCTTGATATTATGCTCTTTCAGGACGACCAGGGCGGTATCGATGTTTTTCTGACCGACGTTAAGCACGCTGTCGCTGCTTATAAAACTGAACATATGCGCGCCGCCGAACAATTTGGCGACAATGCGGCCCTTGGGACAGCCTCTTTTTTCAAACTCAGCCAGCATCGCGGCTATTGCGGAATTCACAAAACGGTTAAGATTGCTCTTTATCTTCGCGATGTTAATATCGGGGAGCATAGCGTGGGCCATAGCCCCGATTTTTTTGGCAGGGTCGTAAAAAGTGATGCCCAGGCACGAACCAAGCCCCCGGGTGATCAATATAGCAGGCGCCTGGCCAAACTGCATATCGGCCATTTGTACTTCGATGATATTTTCTTCCATAATCTTTTCCATCAACCGCCTAAGGCCCTCTTTACAGCTTCGATTACCCTGGAAGGCTGAAACGGTTTGGTAACAAAGTCCTTTGCACCTGCCTGAATGGCCTCCACTACCAGCGAATGCTGGCCCATGGCCGAGACCATAATGATCTTGGCCTGAGGGTCAGCCTTGATGATCTCTTTGACCGCGCCTATACCGTCGATCTCTTCGATCCTGGGCATAACGATATCCATAGTAACCAGGTCGGGCTTGAATTCCTGGTATTTGGATATGGCATCCTTGCCATTCTCGGCTTCCCCGCATATCTCGATCCCCTCTTTTTTGAGGATATCGGAAAGCATCCTGCGCATGAACAACGCGTCGTCAACAACTAAAACTCTTGCCATTTCTACCTCCCTTTTCATTTTTATAAACGATAGCGCTTGACAAACCCGGCCGGGCTTATACCGGTTAAATCTTCTGGTATATCTTCTGCGGTGGGTCTATAGGGACGAATTGATCCTTGTCCCATATCGTCTCCACCTTTGCCACTACCAGATACCCTTTAATATTAAGGGCCTGATGGAACTTCTTAAAAAGCTCCTCCTGCTGCTGACGGTTAAAATAGATCATCACGTTGCGGCAGAAGATCACATCCATGAATTTAAGCCCCGGGTCGGTGATCAGGTTTACCCGTTCGAACCTGACCATACGCTTAATCTCGTCTTTCAGAAAGAGCTTGTCCCCTTTTTGCTCGAAATATTTATCCCGGTATTTTCTTTCCATCTCCCGGAAATCGCGCAGTTCGTACTCTCCTTTTTTCGCCTTTTCGATCGCGTCCATATCTATGTCAGTGGCCCAGATCTTAACCAGATAATCGTTTCTTCCGGCCAGGGCTTCCTGCATCAATATGGCTATGGAATAAGCCTCCTGTCCGGTGGCGCAGCCCGCCGACCACATCCGGATCATCTTTTGTTCCGCGCCCTCCTTGCGTTTCATTACAGCGGGAATGACGTTTTTCCGGAATGATTCAAAAACATCGGAATCCCGGAAGAAATGCGTAACGCTTATGGACAAGGCATCCATAAAAACATCTATTTCATCCGGATTCGCCTTGATGTACTCCACATATTCAGCCCCGCTGGCTACATTGACATCCTGCAGCCGGGAACGCAGATGGCGAAAAACAAAGTTCTGCCGGTAAGAACACAAGTCGATGCCCCGGCGCTCGCTTATAAATTTAAGCGCTTTCTTCAGATCTTCTTCGGTATATTTCCCCTTATCCGTAATATCTGCCATACTGGTGCTCAATGCTGCGGGTTTTTCCCGATATATTCGATTGCTTTAGTGAGTTCCTTGACCACGTCCGCCTTGAATTGTATCTCCTGTTCCTTGAGCTTTGTATATAACCGGCCCCTATTAGTGATAACGTATTTCGGAGGCAGCCTGTTCAGGGTCCAAACCATCATATCGAACTTGCATTTCTGGCATTTACAGATATCATCCCTCTCGGCAAGAAGCAATTCCAGTTCTTCCTGAACCACATCTTCCATATAATTCTGGATCTTCATCGTTATCCCTCCTCGCATACGTATGCGACACCGGTGCATATTCCGATTGCACCGGGTGTAAATACTAAAAACGCGACACCGGTGCATATTCTCCGCCCCGAGGCGGATACCGACTTATTCTTGTGTACAAACACACACTGACTTTTCCGATAAAGTCAGGTGCACTAAAGTCGGATGCCATTGTGCCGGGTGTAAATACTAGAAACGCAACACCGGCACGTATTCCGATTGTGCCGGGTGTAAATTATCCGTCCCTGTCTTCAAAAAGTATCCTGACCCTCGAACCGTCGGTCAAAGGCGTGGTAAACCCTGCCGGAATGTCATCGACGAACAGCTTGATCCTTTTGCCGTAAACTTTTTGCGGCTGGACATCTATATACCGAAAAATCTCGGAAAGCAGGACCTTGCGCTCCTTGGTCTGGTACACCTGGATATCCGCCCCGTCGATCAGGAACTCTTCCGGCTGCACCTGGCGGCCGTTCATAAAAACCTGGATAGTATCCAGGATAACCTCGATATCCCTGTCATCGACCTTTATGCGTATCCTTTCAAAGTCTTTCGGGAATTCCACCACATCCTTTATCCGGTAAGCGGTCGGGGTGTGGGAGGAAAATTCGACTATATCATTCGGCTTTACCAGCGTATCCACGCCGCAAGCCTCTTTATTAAGGCTAAGGGAAAAATTACGCTGTGTCAATATCTTCGGAGAACTGTTAAGGTTTATCAATATCTGCCTCTCGCTCAAAGACTCAAGGCTAACCCCCCTGGACCTCAACACCTCTCTGGCGGTAACCGCGGAAACAGTTATACTGGCCCGGTCAGCAACCGGCGCGTCCAGGGCCGCGGCCTCGCCTTCGACAAAAACACTCGGCGCCACTTCGATTATCTCGTTGTTGAAAATACAGCGGACCTTGTTGATATCCGCTACATCCGAAACAATTGCCGAGGCATCCGTGCCGTTAAGCGCCTCTTCAAAAGTTATTTTGTCCCCGTCCTCGATCTTGTCCGCCAGCGAATTTATCGGTTTGCCGTTAAGCAATATCTTGGCGGGGCATCCCATCGTCCCCTTTATAACCTTTAATTGGCCGTTTACTTTAGCTGTAAGGGCCAGCCCCGGATGAGGATAGAGCCTTTTTTCGTTCACCACCCCGGACAAAGTAAGTGCTCCCATTATATCTTTTTTCTGCTGAAAATCCAGCATAATTATTTTCTTATGATTAACCTCGGCGTGGATGAACCTCAATCCCTGGGATCTATCGGTCATCAGGGCGATACCGATAGGGGTTACCGCCTCCGGGCCGCTCAATTTTCCGGTTTTATCCTTAACGCCTTTTATCAGTTCAGGCAGGCGTATTCCTATCTTGTAAGGCGGCAGCCCAATGCTTAAAGCCAGCTCTTCGATCAAACCGCAAGTCATGCTGCCTCCGCCGACCAGGACTATCGCCTGCGGCAGTCCGGCGTTGAGATCAAGGCACGCGCTGGATACAGAGCCGGCAAGTTTTTTTACTGCCGGGACAATTGTTTCTCTGAACGTGGCGGAATCTATGCACCTGGGCCGGTTCCAGATATCCTGATATTCGATGGCGCCGTCGGATTGAATAGACCTTTTGATCCGCTCGGCAGTCGAAAAATCCGCAAGCAGATTTTCCGATATGAATTCGGTTATTTCATCACCGGCCTCAGGGACCATACCGAAAGCAAAAACCATCCCATCCTTAGCCAGGGCCATATCCGAGGTCCCGGCTCCGATATCCACCAGGATTATATTCAAATTGCGCATCTCCGCGGGAATTATCGCGTTAATAGCGGAAATAGGCTCAAGGGTTATATTAGTCCCTTCAAGATTGGCTTTCTTCAAGACCGCAAATATACTGTCCAGCACCAGCCGGGGAAGAAACGTTACGATCACCTCGGCAGCTATCGAACGGGCTCTGTGGCCGACAGGGTTATTTATCCTGTTTCCGTCGAGCTCATGATAAACCGGGCTGTAACCCACACAATAGAATTCTGAAAGGTCCTTACCCGAATCAGTATTTATCTTGTCTATCGCTTCCAGCTCCAGGTCGCGGATAATATCCGGGGTTATCTCCTCATGGGCCGGGAAATCGCGTTTTACCCTGCTTTTATAAGTCAACAGGTTCCTGCCGGCGACGGCGACACCGACCTTATCAAGTTTTTTGCTCAACCGGGATTCCAGCCGTTCCTTGATCTTTTTTACTGTCCTGGCCACTTCTTCAATGCTGTGGATCTGGCCGTCCAGCATAGGCCGGGCAACATGTTCGATAACCTCGGCGTCGATTATCTCCAGAGAATCCTCGCATCTCTGAGCGACAATTCCCATGACCTTTCGCGTGCCGATATCTAAAGCGAATATTTGTTCTTTCATAAACCGCTTAATTTAAGCACCTTCCTTATGCTTTCCTGTTCCAGGAGGAATATTACGAACAGATCGACCTTAATATCCTCTATGACGAGATTATTCTCTATTGGAAGAAGATAACCTGAGCTGTCATCGGATAACCTTCTGATCAACAGCTTGTTCAACCGGTCCATACGGTCGACTATCGTCCGGGGGATGGATGGTATCAATTGATGCAGTTCCAGTAATTCCCCCACCGCGTTTATATAACTTCCCGAGATTATGTGCGATACCTCGGACAGCGCCGACGCCTCCATCAGGTTTATCAATTGGGTCGAGCCTATCTTTTTCTTCAACAAGATATCGATCATTAAAAGAGCGCTCTTCTGGGAGAACAATATGACCATCCCTCCCTGCAGGGCGCCCAGGATCTTAAAATCAATAGCCAGGCCGACCTCTTCAGGCTCGATCTGAAACTCAGAATTAGTCACCGCTTCGGAGCTGACGAGTTTAACCTGGGGAACGGATATGGTGACCTTGCTTGCCAATATCTGGCTTAGGGCGGTAGCGGCGTTGCCTCCGCCGATCGACCCTATTTCTTTAAAAAGATCCAACTGTTCGTTGCCTAAATTGAGCTTTTCCATAATGATATCCTCCAGGATCAGGCCGGGATGCGCTGGCTTAGCGCGTTTAACGCAGGCTCATTATATCCAGGATCAAAGCCACCCTCCCGTCGCCCAGTATAGTCGCGCCGGCAATACCTTTGGTGCGCTTGACTAAAGAGCCAAGCGGTTTAACAGCTATATCCTGCTCTCCCAAAACCTGCGAAACCACCAAACCCAAAGCCTTCTTTCCATATTCCACGATAACCAGGGATACCCGGTCGTCGGATTCTTCACTTGCGACCTTCGCGCTGCTTATTCCCAGTTCTTTATTCAGCCTGATCACCGGGATAACCTCTTCCCTTACCTTGACCACTTCAAAGTTCTGCAGATATCTAAGCTCGTCAGTCCTTATCTTTATAGTTTCCCGGATATTCATCAGGGGGATGGCGAATATTTCTTCTTCCACCTTGACTAACATCGCTTTGATGATAGCCAATGTCAGAGGTAATGTCAGGATAAACCGGCTGCCTTCGCCTTTTTTCGTCTCAAAATCCACCCTGCCGCCTAAAGCTTCAATCTTGGATTTTACCACATCCAACCCTACCCCGCGGCCGGAGATATCGGTTATGGCCTTGGCGGTGGAAAATCCCGGCATGGTTATCAGGTCCAGGACCTTTTTTTCATCCATTTCCGCTGTTTCTTCCGGGGTGACCAAACCTTTACTTATAGCGATTTTGCAGACAGCCTCAAAATCAATCCCTTGACCGTCATCAATAACTTCTATATAGATCTGTCCCCTTTGGCGGCTCACCTGTATAGTAAGCTTACCGCGGGGGTCTTTGTTATTCTTCTTTCTCTCTTCCGATGTCTCCAGCCCATGGTCCACGGCATTTCTTACCAAGTGCAAAAGGGGATCGCTCATCTCATCCAGGACCATACGATCCAGCTCTATCTCGCCGCCCAATATCTCCAGTTCCACATCCTTGCCTTGCTTCTTTGCCACATCCCTGACTACCCGCGGGAAAGCGTCAAGTATATACGCTACAGGCAAAAGCCTGGTCTGCATGACTTCATCCTGCAAGGCGGAGATCAGGCGGTCAAGGGAAAAACCGACTTCTTCAAGAGGCTCCAGCTTATATGTCTGGACTATTTGCACCAGCCGGATTTTGGCGATCGACAGCTCACCCATCAGGTTCATGATCTTATCCAACCGTTCCACCGGAATGCGCATGCTCTGTATCTTCTTTACATAAACAGGCCCGGCCGCCGGGGCGTTAGCCGGATGATTTGCCGCTGACGGCTGCCCCTGTTTACCATCGGAAGGACCAGTTCCGGAGAGGTCCTGGGAGGAGATACTCACCTCGTCTACTTCCGATATATTCATCAATTCCTGGCGCACTATCCCGGAATCTTCTTTGCTGGAAAACATTGCCGTAAACGAATACTCGAAATTACCCGCCTTAAGGTCTTCTATCGAAGGCTGGGTCGAAATTATCTCCCCGAACCGCTTCAGGTTAGTGATCACCAGGAATGCCCGGGCTTCCTTCAGCGCGCAATCCTTGCTCAGGTTTATCCGCACATTAAACACGTTTAATTTCTTTGATTTCGAGTCTTTGAGCTTTTTAAGCTCGAATTCGGTAAAATCCTTGACAGGGGCAACTACCGCGCCCTTTCCTTTTCCTCTGGGTTTATTTCGCTGATTCTCCGCAAGAAAGCTTTTCAAGGTATTGCCGATCTCGGATATATCCAGGACCGATTCCTTCTTTCCCTTTATCTCTGTGAATAATTGTTCCAGAATGTCCACCGCCGCAAATAATGTGTCCATAATCTCGGGACTAAGCTCCTGTTTCTTATTGCGCAGCTCGTCAAGAAGGTCTTCCATCTCATGGGACAATGTGGTCAGTTTTTCATAGCCCATGGTGGCGGACATTCCTTTAAGGGTATGCACGCAGCGGAAGATCTCGTTTATCGAAGACGGATCAGAAGGTTTTTCTTCAAGCTTCACCAGGCAACTGCTGATATTACTCAAGTACTCCTGCGATTCGGAAAGGAATAGTTCCCGGTAACTATCTTGCATAAGTTGGATCTTTCTTGTTTAATATTGCTTGTTTTATAAAATAAACGCGGCTATTTGCCTATGGCCCTGGTAATAAGCTCCATGCCCGCCGGATCGGGAATAAGGAAAAAATGCCCGGTCACCGAGGCTACGGGTTCATGCAGTTCGGATTCCACCAATAAAGCGAATTCCGACTTACAGCTTAATTCAATCAGCAGGTAATCCAGGATAGCCCCGGCCATATCCATTATCAACTCCGGAACGGTAGGCACAAGGCCGAGGCCGACAAAGCTCCCCAGGGCCCCTAAATAAGCGTTAGCCAGGATAACCCCGATCTCTTTCAGGGCCGAGCGCTCCATCTCGGATATAACGGTTGATTCAGATACAGGTTTTCCGGTAACAAGAGACGCCAGGATCATCGCGTCCCTTTGAGAGAATATGAAGACTATATTGCTGGGCAAGTCGCCGAAAACCCGCAGCATAAGCCCAACGACAAGCTTCTCGCTTCCGCCGACCGCCTTGGGGACATCTTCTATAGGCAGGAAAAGGATACGGGGAACAACTATATTTATAGGCCTATCCAATAACTGCGACAGGGCGGTAGCTGCGTTGCCGGCGCAGATATTTCCGATCTCCTGCAATGCGTCTTTCTGGATATCGGTGAAATTCATATCGGCCATAATTTATTTTATGATATTATTTAACGCCTCTATCAATAAAACCTGCCGGCACGATACCGGACATACCAGTATACCGGCGCCGCGGTCAACACGCAGTATCTCTCTTAAAAATTATAAATCCTCACAATATTATGTCAAGCAAAATCCTGGATTTCTTAGTTATAACCTATTTTTATCCCGATGGTTAGAATAAAAATAACTTTAAATAAAAAGGCCTTCTGAGCATTGTAACCCAGAAGGCCTTAATGATACTTTACTAACGCTATAGATCAGCTTCCGCAACAGCTTACTATATCCATTACGCCGGTTGTTTCGTTATAATAATTTGACCAGTCCTTGGTAGCACCCACGATATTTGCGGTGTCAGGCAAGGTCCCATTCGCAAAAGTCAAAACTGCGAAAGTCGAAGTGACATTGCCCAATTCCGCCACTGCCGGAAAACCTGTCGCAGAACATGTGCCGCCGGTAGGGCAAGCATTGCTTGCGTGATATTTAGCATACCACGACGATACCCCAGACCTGATCGCACCTACATCCGACTGGCAACGCGCCCTGACAGCTTCAGTCCGAAGATCAACGAACCGGGGAATAGCCACCGCCGCCAATATACCAATGATGACAATTACCAACACCAACTCAATAAGAGTAAAGCCCTTATTTCTCCTCATCCAACACCTCCATTTTGAAAATAGTTTAACATAACCACATTCGTTGTCAAGATTTTTTTAACTCATCCTGAAAACCGGCATTCCCGGTCTTGGTTGGCATCACAGTTCAGTACCCGGTCTAACCGACGCTCCCCCTGATGATCTCAATCAAGGCATTTACATCTTCCTCGGAATATAAACGCCAACGATTGATCAAATTCCGCCGAGCCTTCGGAAAAACGCCTTTTTTCTCATAGCGGAACAGAGTCTGCTTGGATATGCCAAGTTTTTCCGCAACTTCCTGAGCTGTAAATAACCGATTCCCTATCATATTTTAAGTATTATCATTAGTTCTTAATGATTATTATAATATGGTCTGAGTATGTCTGAGTATGTTTGTATATACTAAACATATGCTGCAAATATTACCACATTTCTTTCTTAACCCAACCATCCAGCCTTTCGATCTTGTCCATCCAACTATTTACTTCTGCGCTTTTCTTTGTACCCTTATCAGGATCGACTCTTACCTTGATCACCCTTGTCTGTCTTGAAGTTTTGACTTCAGGATACACGGGCGCTTCCATCTCCGTTTCTTCTCGTTGTTCAATTTCTTCATAGACAGAGGCCTCTTCCTCCAGCAGTTGCTCATCTTCTTGACGGATTTCCGCAGCCAGGCGTTCTTCTTCTAATCTTTCCTGTTTGATCCGCTCCGCCCTCAACCGGGCTTCTCTTCTTTCCTCTTCTCTGATCTCTTCTTCTTCCCTCCGGGCCTCTCTGCGCTCTTCTTCCCGCTTTCTCTTCAGCTCAGCCTGATATTCCCTTTCTTCCTGCTGCCTGGCTTTTTCCGCCCTATATCGCCGGCGCTTTACCAGCTCTTTCTCCTGGAATTCCTGAAAACTTTGCTTCTTCTCGTTCTTTCGGGTTGATGCCTTTTCTTTATCCAGTTGCTTGCGCTTTTCCAGTTCCAAGGCCTGTTTTGCCAATTCCAGTCTCTGTTTCTCTATCTGTAATTTCCCCTCTTCAACCTGCCTTAAAGCTTCTAATTTCCGGTTTTCTCTCTGCCTTTCCTGCTCTTCCTGCGCAGCCTTTATCCGTCTTTGCTCTTCCTCTTTTGCCTTCGCCGCTTTTTCTTTCTGTTCCGCTATAAATCTCT